>Ga0256404_1003366_pt1 | contig 32803 bp, 28 predicted proteins | sample RumenRJG_01DNA_FD_185990 | JGI IMG/M metagenome (GOLD analysis project Ga0256404, IMG submission 185990) | Bovine rumen microbial communities from Lethbridge, Alberta, Canada - RJG_01 | ecosystem: Host-associated > Mammals > Digestive system > Stomach > Rumen | place: Canada: Alberta | collected...
TGCAGAGCATGCATCAGACAAGATATCCGGTAATATTTGCAGGAATGCTCACAAAGGGCTGTGTTGAAAGCGGACGCTCGGTTCAGCATGGTGGAGCAAAATATACAACAGCAGGACTCTATATAACGGGAGCCGCAAACCTTGCAGATTCTATTGCGGCAATTCAGAAATGTGTGTTTGAAGATAAAGATATCACCATGGATGAACTCATCAATGCGCTCGACAAGAATTTTGAGGGCGAGGAGAGAATGCGTCAGCTTCTTCTCAACAAGCCGCCAAAATTCGGTAACGATGATGAGTATGTTGATGGAATCTATCGCGAGATGATGCAGTTCATCGCAGAGAACGTTCAGGAATGGCCTGATGCAAGAGGCGGAAAGTATTCGTTCAACGTTCACTCACAGACCGTAAACGTATCTCACGGCCTTGTGACTGGAGCTACTCCGGACGGAAGACTCGCGGGAGACCCATTCTGCGACAATGCTTCACCTATGATGGGAAGAGATGTAAGCGGACCAACTGCTACAGTAAAATCTGTTGCGTCCATGGGACAAGAAAACTTCCACGATGGCGCACTCTTCAATCTCAGGTTTGATCCCAGAGGCGTTGCAGGCGAGAAGGGATTAAACAGCATAGAGGGAGTAATAAAGACATACTTCAAGCATGGTGGAGAGCATATCCAGATCAATGTAGTGGATGACGAAACCTTAAAGGCTGCCCAGAAGAACCCGGAAAAATATCGCGGACTCATGGTAAGAGTTGCGGGATATATGGCGTACTTCACTGAACTCGATAAATCAGCGCAAGACACTATTATTTATAGAACAACGCATTTTAGAGAGTCGGATATGGCTTAATGGTAGCTTAGGAGGTAAAATGACAAAAATGAAGACTGCTCTCGTAGGCGGAATTCAAAAGTTTTCTACGGAGGACGGCCCTGGTATAAGAACCACAGTGTTTTTAAAGGGCTGCCCTCTTAACTGTGCTTGGTGCCATAATCCTGAACTCATCAGCTTTGATCAGGAAATTATTCAGATGCCAAATAACTGCATCAAATGCGGATACTGCATAAGCGTATGTCCGCAGGGTGCAGTTTTTTTTGATAAGGAAAAGAAGATTGATATTGATAGAACAAAATGCAATCGCTGTAAGGCTTGTGTCGATGCGTGTACCGCAAATGCCATCAGAACAGTCGCAAAGGAGATGACGGCAGAGGAAATCATGGAAAAGGTTTCTCAGGACAAGGACTTCTATGAAAACACGGGCGGGGGCATGACGATAAGCGGAGGAGAGATGCTTTCGCAGCCGGACTTTGCGATGGAACTTATAAGACTTGCGCATAAAGAAGGCATAAATGTTTGCCTAGATACTTCTGGCTACGGAGATGCCGATGCACTTTTAAAGCTCTCGCTAGAACCGAATGTCAGCGATGTATTGTTTGATATGAAATCAATTGATCCCAAGATTCATCTAAACTATACGGGAGTGGACAATGAAAAAATATTATCCAATCTTGAGATGCTCGCAAATAACAAAGAAACTCTTCCTAAGATTATCATGAGAATGCCGCTCATAAACGGTATAAACGATGGAAATGCTTTGATAAGAAAAACCGCGGAGTATTATAATAAAATAGGCGTAAAGAGAGTTACGCTTCTTCCTTATCATACGCTAGGGATTTCCAAGAAGCGTCATATAGGTGGAACGCCGCTTGAGTTCAAGGCGCCACCCGATGAAAGGCTTGAAGAGATAAAAAGCATCATAGAAGAAGTATCAGGTGCAAATATTGAAATAATGGGAAAGGTATAGAGCGAAAAGGCATTATTTGCGAGGCTTAACTTGTAAGGTTAACAGGAGGTGTTAAATGAAGAGCATAAGCGACCGCGTAGAAGAACTGCGCAGCGAGGCACGAGAAATTGCACATGAGATCCATGAGAATCCTGAACTTGGAAACGAAGAATTTCATTCGGTGGAGCTTCTTACCGGGTTTATAGAAAAGAATGGCTTCATCGTTGAAAAAGGTCAATGCGATATGCCGACAGCCTTTATAGGAAGCTATAAGGGAGAAAAGCCCGGTCCTGTAATAGGATTCCTTGCAGAGTACGATGCGTTAAGAGGAATGGGGCACGCCTGCGGACACAATATGATTGGAACACTCGCCTGTGTATCTGCGATCGCATTAAAAGAGGCGATAGATGAATACGGCGGCGAGGTTAGGGTAATCGGCGCTCCTGCAGAAGAAACGATGGGCGGAAAATGCGCTATGGCTGAAGCAGGATACTATGATGACCTCGCTGTAGCAATCATGGGACACCCGGCAAGCGAACATGCTGCAAGCAGCAATATGATGGCTATAGATTCACAGAAGTTTGAATTCTATGGAAAAGCCGCACACGCTGCAGCAAGCCCGGAGAAGGGAATAAACGCACTTAATGCTGTTCTACTTACATTCAGAGGAATAGATGCACTCCGTCAGCATACGGTTGATTCCGCGAGAGTTCACGGAATAATCAGAGACGGAGGACAAGCCGCAAATATAGTTCCTGAATATGCAAGCTGCGAATTCTATATCCGTGCAGAAGAATCAAAATACTGTCTTGAGTTCAGCGAGAGAGTAAAGAATTGTGCGAGAGCAGCAGCGCTAGCAACGGGAGCAGAAGTAAAGATAACAAATTTTGAAGGTTTCTACGATAATCTTGCAACAAACGAGACCTTGTCAAAGAGAAATATAGAGCATTCGCATGAATATGGTATTACTCAAGAAATAAATAAGAGAGAGAATACCGGTTCATCCGACATAGGAAACGTAAGCTATAGATGTCCGTGCATACATCAGTGGTTTGATGTTGTTGGAGATCCGAGCATTCCGCTTCATACCGCTGAGCTTTGTGCGGGAGCAGACTCAGACTACGGATATGATGAGATGTTCAAGATAGCAAAGGCCTTTGTTGCCACGGCAGAAGACGTTTTGACGCAGCCGGAGTTCCTTGCGGAAATCAGAACTGAGTTTGATAAGCTTGAGCGTTAGTTTATAGATCATAGAGAGGTGTAAAGATGAAACTTGTTGTAATTGGTGGTGTCACCGGTGGTGCGTCAACCGCTGCAAGAGTAAGAAGACTAGATCCGAGTGCAGAGATAGTTGTTTTTGAAAGAGGAAGAGATGTTTCTTTTTCTAACTGTGCGCTTCCGTATAGACTGTCGGATGTTGTAAGAAGTAGCGACTCTCTTATACTCATGGATCCAGTTGATTTTAAAGAGCGCCACAATATTGAGGTTAAGACGAGACATGAGGTTACAAAGATAGACAGAAAAACCAAGACTGTTACAGTTAAGAACCTTAATACAGGAAAAGAAAAGAAAGTAAAATACGATAAACTTATGCTCGCTCCGGGCGCGTCTCCGATTCTTCCAAAGAGCATCAAGGGTATAGATTCAAGCCATGTCTTCACCGTAAGAAACGTTGAGGACATAGAGCGTCTAAAGACATATATAGATAGCGAAGGAATTAAAGATGTTGCAGTTGTAGGCGGCGGATTCATCGGTATCGAGGTCGCGGAGAATCTTGCCGAGGCAGGAAAGACGGTTAGACTTGTAGAAGGCATGCCGCAGATTCTAGCGCCATTTGATGAGGACATGGTGCAGATACTCCATAAAGAACTTATGGATAACGGCGTGGAGCTCTATCTCTCGCATACCGTTGAAGGAATAACCAAAACAAATATTCAGGCATCAAAGGATGGAAAAAAAGTAAAGATTCCAGCGCAGGCAGTTGTTATGGCTGTAGGTGTTATGCCTGAAACAAAACTCGCAAAGGATGCAGGTCTTGAAATAGGTGAGACGGGATGCATCAAAGTTAATCATAATTACCAGACATCGGATCCAGATATTTATGCCGTGGGCGACGCGGTAGAAATATATAATGCACTTGCTCATAAGCCGGGTAAACTTGCGCTCGCAGGTCCTGCACAGAGACAGGCAAGGCAAGCTGCAGACCATATGTACGGAATCCATAATGACAACAAGGGTTATATTGGATCGTCGTGCCTAAAGGTATTCTCTATGAATGCCGCATCCACAGGATTAAACGAAAGAGCGGCAGAAGCTGCGGGATATAAATACGACTCTGTTCTTCTTTATCCAAACGACCATGTAGGAGTTCTTCCGGGAAGTAACTATGTTGCGTTTAAACTTGTCTTTGAAGTGCCGAGTGGAAAGATTCTTGGCGCTCAGGCTATAAGTAGAGGAGAAGCCGTTAAGAGAGCTGACGTAATCGCTACAATGATTACAATGGGCGGAACACTCGAGGATCTAAAAGAGCTTGAACTTTGCTATTCACCTGTATATGGAACTGCAAAGGACATAGTAAATATGGCGGCACTCGTTGGACTTAACATACTCTATGAGAGTTTCAAACAGGTTCATGTAAATGAAGTTAGAGGTCTCGTAGAAAACAAGGCATATATCTTGGACGTTCGTGAAGTCGGAGAGTATAAGGCGGGACATATAAACGGCTCAAAGAATATTCCGCTATCAGAACTTTGGAACAGAATGAATGAAATACCAAAGAATAAGCCTGTATATATCCACTGCAGATCCGGACAGAGAAGCTATTATGCACTTAAATATCTCAAGGGTCATGGCTATAAGGATATTTACAATATAAGCGGAGGATTCCTTGGAATAAGCTATTACGAATACTTCCGCGATCAGACAGAAGATAGAAAACCGATTTTGGATAAATACAATTTCCGTTAAGAAAGGAGAATGTCATGAGTAATAAGATGACTGAAGAGAGAGCACAGGAACTGATGGGAGCGGGATTTCATTGTTCACAGGTTCTTGCGTGTCATATTGCTGAGGTATTGGATCTAGATAAAGATATGTGGCTTAAGATCACGTCGGCACTCGGCGGAGGATGCAACCACGGTGATACATGCGGAGCAATTTCGGGTGCAATGCTAGGACTAGGCGCGGTATATGGTTTCTCCAATGAGAACCCCGGCGAGGTGGATACATTTATCAAAGAGAAATCAAGAGAACTCCAGGCTCGCTTTATAGAAAAGCACGGCTCTGTTCTTTGCAGAGATCTCCTGAATGGATATGATAACGCCGACCCAAATCGTGAGAGCAAGCCCGATACATGGGATAAATGCGGACTCTACTGCGCGGATGCCGCGGAGATTCTGGATAGCATTATAAAAAAATAAAGTGAAATAGTATAGAAGTTAATTCTTGTATAAATTGGAGGATTATTATGGCTGAACGTAAAGTATGTGTAATAACCGGTGCAACAGGCGGAATAGGCACATGCATGGTTAAGAAATTCTATGAGAACGATTATGATGTCGTAATGCTTGATATAAAAGAAGATGTTCTTTCCGCACTTGCAGAAAGAGAAGGATATGAGAAGGAACGTGTAAGCTGGTATGAGTTAGATGTTTCAAGTGAAGAAAGTGTAAAATCCACGATTGAGAAGATTGTTTCTTCAAAGGGAAGAATCGATGCACTTGTAAACGCAGCGGGAATACTCGGAAAATACGATATGACTCAGGACTATGGTTTTGAGAACTTCAAGAGAATCTATTCAATAAATGTCTTTGGTCCATTCCTTACGATGATGTACACACTTCCTGTTATGAGAGAGCAGGGAAAGGGCGCTATAGTCAATTTTGCTTCCGTATCTGGAATGACGGGATATACATACGAAATCGGTTACGGCTCCAGTAAATGGGCAGTAATAGGTATGACAAAGAACGTTGCAAACGAATATGGCGAATTTGGAATAAGAGCAAATACAATTGCTCCGGGCTGGGTAAATACCGGTATGTTCAAGAAATCGCTGGAGGATTATGCTGCTCAGTTCGGCAAGGGCGAGGTTACGCTTGGGCCTATGGGAAGACCTGCAGAGCCACAGGAAATAGCCAATGTTGTATATTTCCTTTGCACCGACGAAGCTTCATATATAAACGGATCCAATATTCTGGTTGACGGTGGAATGATGCTTGGATAAATGCTATAATTTATTAAATTATAGTTTGACTTGGAGAAGAAATTTGAAACAAATTGATAGAGTTCTAGTACATGATATTGCTGAAGAAAATATTGTCTCGCAGACGATAATTAAACGCATGCATTCTTATTCCGAAAACGCAAAAATGTGGAAGGGCGCATTTGCGGCATTTCTCATTTCGCTCGTGATACATTTTTTGCTTCGCGTGTTTTTTAGCAAGTTTTTTCCGGGAGGATATGAGGAGTCAAAGGTTTCATTCTTTCTAATGATGATGATGTGGATTTGCTTTGCGGCATTTGCCATTCTATTTATTAGAGAGAAGTCGATACTTAAGAAAAAATGCTCATGTCCAAATTGCGGTGAGGGCTTTGCTTATTTCACATCGGAGTCGGAAAAGGGCAGACAATGCGGTAGGAAGTATTTTTTGGACGATTGCAATACAGTGGGAATCAAGCAGGGAAATGTGAAGGGTAGCCCCTTTATTCTTCCCAAGAATTGTCCGAACTGCAATGAAAAGATATGGAAGGAGTAGAAGATGGATAACAAGGCTTTGATTGAAAGAATAACCAAGACGGTTGGAGAACTTCAGCCGGAACTAAAAGAGCTAACACTTAATATCCATAGCAATCCGGAATTGGGCAATCAAGAGTACAAGGCTTATGAGTGGCAGCTTGAACTTCTAAAGAAATACGGATTTGAAATCACTGAGCATTTCTGTGATATACCGACTGCATACAAGGCTGTATATAAGGGTGCAAAACCAGGTCCAAAGATTGCCATGCTTGCTGAATACGATGCTCTTCCAAAGCTCGGACACGGATGTGGACATAACCTCATCTGCATGATGTCGGTTGGTTCAGGTATTGCAATGAGAGAATATGCCGATGAGTTTGGCGGTGAGATATATGTAATCGGTACTCCGGCAGAGGAGACAGAGGGTGCAAAGGTCGCCATGTCGAATGCCGGCGCCTTTGATGAAATGGATGTCGTAATGATGGCACATCCTGGTGCATACGATGAGAGTTCATGGAATACCATGGCGATGATTTGTAGAAGCTATGAGTTCTTTGGAAGAAATGCGCATGCGGCGTCTGCGCCTGAAGAAGGACTCAATGCATTAGATGCAGTAATAAACTTCTTCAACCTCGTAAACGCAATGAGACAGCAAACAAAGGACGGCGTAAGAATCCATGGCATAATCTCACACGGTGGAGAGGCTCCGAACATTATTCCGGATTATACCCGTACGCTTTTCTATATAAGAGCACCAAAATGGGCAGAACTCGAAGAACTCGAAAAAAGGGTAGAGGCATGCGCTCAGGGTGCCGCTATTGCTACAGGCACAACATATAAATGGAATTACGAAGAAGTTGACTTTATGGATACCAATAGCAATATGTATCTGAATAAACTCGCCTGTGACACCATGGAAGAGCTTGGAGTTCAGATGATATGGAACGGGGCAAAGGGTACCATGGGATCCTCGGATCTGGGAAATGTAAGCTATAGATGTCCTTCGATTCAAATCATAAATTCACTTGGCGTTCATCCGAGCGGAAATAAATACGTTGCTCATACCACGGAGTTTGCTGAACTTGCATGTACCGATTGGGCGATAGAGCACGCATTTGAGTTCATCAAGGGATTTGTACTCACTGCTTGTAAACTCATGACAGAACCGGAACACCTAAAGGCAATTAAAGAAGAGTTTGCAAACATGAAGTAGCCTAAACCGCCTCGCTCGCGCTAAAACAGTTATGTATTTGAGCGCACGCGTCGCAGGCGAGATGCAATTACACAAAAACGAGAAAAAAGACCTTTGTGAAGTTGGCGCGGGCGAAGCCTTCGCGCAACCTTCCAAAGGTCTTTTCGAGTTTTTGTAGAAATTGCCTCGCCGAGTAAAGCTAGCGAAAATACATGAGTGTTTTAGTGAAGAAGCAAGGCGGTTTAGATTATTTTGATAGCAATCTCCTTATTAGATTTGCTATTAGGTCATAGCGTTTTTCTACAGTGTCCAAAAGGAAGTATTCTTGGTCGTTGTGAAGATTATCACCATGTGGTCCGCAAGCATCTATGATAGGCGTTCCGCCACCTGATACAAAGCTTGCATCCGACGCTCCACCGGAGCTTTCAAAATCAAACTCATAGTTCATCTTTGCTGCCTCTTCCTTTAAGATATCCACCATCATCTTTGCCTCGTCGGTAAATCTCATAGGTGGCATATCGCTGTATTTTGTGCAGACAGTAGTTACGCGCTCGTCTCCGGTATGTGCTGCAAGTTCGTCAAATGCCGCTTGCACGACCTCAAGTTGACTGTAATCCATAATTCTTACATCGATCTTTAGGTGAGCGTTTTCGGGTACGACATTTGATGCGGTTCCTGCATTAAGAACACCGATATTTACCGTGAGGCCGGGGAGACTCTTGTGAAGCTTGTTACAGCAATCAATCCAGCGGCCTGCTTCCTTGATAGCGCTCGCACCCTTGTCGGGATAGTTTCCTGCGTGTGAAGCAAGACCTTTGATATCCACCCAGTATTCAATGGATCCTTTTCTCTCGTGAACGAAGTTTCCCGTTATTCTTCCGGGCTCCATGTCGAGAGCATATTTTGCATTCTTTGCAAGCTCCATGAGAAGCTCTCCGCTATATGGCGATCCAAGTTCTTCGTCGCCGTTATTAAGTATCGCAAAACACTTATCGGGGAATTCATTTCTCAGTTCCCTAATCAAGTGTAGAGCCATAAGGTCACCGGCCTTCATGTCGGCGGCTCCCGGTCCCTTGACCTTGTTTCCGTCAATAGAGAAGGGACGTTCAGCGACTGTACCCTCAGGGAAAACTGTATCAATATGCCCGATGAACATAATATCCCAAGGCTTATCCTTTCCTTCCGGATCCTTCATATCGTGAGTCGTTGCGACAAGGTGAGGGTGTCCCTCCGGCTCCAGAGTTCTTCTTGTTACAAAGAGTCCATCTGCCTTATACATTTCCTCCAGCTTATCGGCCATCTTGTTAAGGCCGGGAACATCATAGCTACCGCTATCGATATTGACTAAAGCCTCAAGCTCTTCTAGGTATTTCTTTAAATCGATTCCCATAACTCTTTCCTTTCTAAATATTTCACTCTAGGTTTATGTTAGAAGATATATTATTTATTTCCCTGATAAGGTATGAATCTACCGAGTCTATCGTTAACAATCTTTCCTGATTCAATAGCGAGTTCTCCTCCGATATATACTCTTTCTATTCCTTCGGGAGCCTCCAGGTGAGAGAAGTCTGCCTTATCTATAATCGTATCGGGATTAAATATTGTAAGATCTGCGTCGCAGCCCTCAAGTATGCGTCCTTTGCTTCCGAGGTTCATTCTATCCGCAGGCTCAAGAGTGATTTTTCTAAGCGCATCCACAAGCGGAAGGGCATTTTCTTCTCTAACGTATTTACCGAGAACTCTTGGGAATGTTCCTGCAATTCTTGGGTGACCGCTTCCCGATGCCATAATACCGTCCGATGCAACCATTCCGTTTGGATTTACTATGGCTTTTCTGATATCGTCCTCTTGCATTACAAAGGCAACCGCGAGCATATTTGGATAATTCTCTCTTGCGTCGTGGAAAATCTTCTCGTCGCAGTAAACATTTCTATATGGATCGTCGGTGAGGAGAATGCTGTTATAATCCACGCCCCAACCCTCAAGACAGCCGTCCTCAAATACCGTAGAGCCAATATATGTTGAGAAGGCGTTATATGGATAGGTGTCATAGTTAAGACCTGGGTCCTTTTCCATAGCTTCATTAATTCTATCCAGGCAGTCGCCCATGATTCCGTAGGCAGAGCCACTTGAGAGGTGAGAGATTTGGAATTTTGGCTTTATCGCTGCAGACAGCCTAATCATTTCATCTACATGGTCGGTATTTACATGACATTCATCTCTATAATGAGCACTTACTATATAGTTTGGGTCCTCGAGTTCTCTGAGAGCAAAGAGCATTTCATCAAAGGTCATTGAAGGGTCATATTCTATACCAAAGGATATGCCACATGCGCCTTGAGAAATCTCGTTCATGAGTTGGTCTCTAATCTTTATTCTCTGAGCGAGGGAGGTAACCTCGTGGTGATCCACGCCGAGTCCGACCCTAAAGAAATTGTATCCGGATTGAATCATATAGTTAACAGGGGAACCACCGAGCTCGTCGAGAACGCTTTTGAAAACGTCAAGAGGCTGGCGCTGCGTTCCGCAGTTTCCGCCGATAGCTGTGGTTACGCCCATCTCAAGCATGCATTTTGCTGCGAAGTATTTCTTTCCCTCTGTTGTGAAACGTTCCTCGTGCATATGTATGTCAATAAAGCCGGGTGAAACGACTAGTCCTTCGGCATCAAAGACAGAAGCTGCTTCAGGTTCTGCTTCCCCGATATATTCGATTTTGCCATCCTTGATTCCGATATTTGCTTTCTTTAGAGAAGATCCTGAATTTGCTTTTCCGGTTTTGTAGTTCCCAAAATCAGGGTAGAGCGCATTGACGATAAGAAGATCCAACATAATAAACCTCCCAATTACGTTATAAGTTGATACTTTTGCTACTTTTACAACATTATATACTATTTCTTGCGAAAGGGTGTATATACTATTGCGTTGTCATGTGAATTGTGGCACAATATGACAGTAAGTTATGGCTGTGCTCGAAAAGGAGAATAAAATGGGTGCACTTGCTTCGTGCGATTTCCCGCTACTAAAAAAGTGGAAGGATATCGTTGACTCAAATAAAATAATTGGATTTATCGATGCGGTCTTATGTGCATTTGCACAGATTATATTCTCGGACAATTCTTTTTCCGGACTTGTGCTTTTGATTGCTAGTTTTCTCGTATCGGTTCAGGTAGGGGTAGCAGGTCTATGGTCTGCAATAGTCTCCGTGGCATTTTGTAAGATCGTAGGAGCACCTCCTGTGATTACCAGGATGGGTGTTCACTCATTTTGTTCAACTCTTTCCGGAATCATTATGGGCGGATTAATATTTGTAGATGGAATTGATTTAAGATTCTTTGTATTCTTTACACTTTCATCTCTCTTCTGTACGATTACGGTTCTTGCATGCAGTCATATATTTTCTACATGGAATGCATCCGCACTCGGACTTCCATTTGGATTTACGACTCTTGTTTTTATGGGTGCCGCTCAGAATATGGGATTTGTTTCTCAGGCTGAAACAGTAATCGCACATTCCGCTTCCACCATTCTTCCCGAAAACATCTCTGCATGGAATGGTGGAGAAATAATTCAATCTATTTATTCCGGAGTGAGTGAACTTCTCGGTGGAACAGAATGGATCATCGCAGTCTTAATTGGAGTTGCACTTTTGATGTCATCAAGAATTGATTTTATATCTGCAATTCTTGGTGCAACAATCGGAGCATTAACTGCGATGTTTTTTGGAGTACCGAATGTACCGATCCTAATCGGTCTATATGGATACAATGGAATGCTTCTTATGTTTGTACTAAACGGAAGAGCGTTTAAGATAACACCGAAGTCATATATACTCAATTTGATTCTTGCGGGTATGACATCTATACTTGCTGCATGGATGTCGGTTAGCTTTGGACTTGTCGGTGCAGTTTGTACTGCATTTCCGTTTTCAATCATTTGCTGCTTGATGATGATCGCAGCACCGAATATGAATCTTGAGTATAGGCCCGCAATGTATTGGGGCGTACCTGAAACAGTAGGAAAGATCAAAGAGAAGGCAGAGGCCAAACCAGCTGAAACCAACGCCTAGAGCGCCTGATATTAAAAGGCCGCACGAGGAGTCGTGCGGTTTTTATTTACTCATAAATCATGCATTAAAAGATGAGAGAAGAAGTGAATGCGAGTAAAAGCGAAAACAGAAAAATAAAATTAAAAACAAAAATGAAAATAGGAAAACAAAAAGAAAAACACGAGACGAATGAAAAAAAGAAAAACAAAAAAGCAAAAACAAAAAAGAAATCATCAAATCAAAAAACGAAAATAAAATCGCAAAGAAAAAACAAAATCGCAAATCAAAAAAATAAAAACATAAAGCAAAAAACAAAAACAAAAATCAAAAAATGTGCGAGAAAATTTTTGAAAAAATTAATAGAAAACTCTTGAAATTTACAACATGAGTGGTATTATTAATTCGTAAGTTAATATAAGTTTACTTATATAACTGTAAAAAAGTTTTTTGTAGAAGGGGTAAAGAAAACTCCGCAATCGTAAAGGAAGGCGAAAAAAATGGCAACAGCAAAAAAACCTGCAGCAAAGAAACCGGCTGCAAAGAAACCAGCTGCTAAGAAAGCAGTAGCTAAGAAAGCTCCAGCAAAGAAGACAGCAGCAAAGAAGCCAGCAGCTAAGAAGGCAGTAGCAAAGAAGCCAGCAGCTAAGAAGGCAGTAGCTAAGAAGGCTCCAGCAAAGAAAGCTCCAGCTAAGAAGGCAGTAGCTAAGAAGGCTCCGGCAAAGAAAGCTCCAGCTAAGAAGGCAGTAGCTAAGAAGGCTCCAGCAAAGAAAGCTCCAGCTAAGAAGGCAGTAGCTAAGAAGGCTCCAGCAAAGAAGGCTCCAGCTAAGAAGGCTCCAGCAAAGAAAGCTCCAGCTAAGAAGGCTCCAGCTAAGAAAGCTCCAGCTAAGAAGGCTCCAGCAAAGAAAGCTCCAGCTAAGAAAGTTGCAAAGAAGAAATAAGCATTCATTCAGGACTCCGCTTCTTAGCGGAGTCCACTTAAGTTAAGTAAAAAATTAATAATGATTTTGAGCCATAAAGGAGAAACCGAAATGAAAAAAAGGTTGATTGCAATCGCTCTCGTTCTGGTAATGGTGATTACACTTTCTGCATGTAAAGGTAATACACCTAATGAACCCGAACCAACCACAAATCCTGATGGCCCAACCGGTGAACCTATTGACGGTGGAGAAATCGTCATAGGTATTTCTACCGATTTGGAAACCAGTCTTGACCCACACGTATCATCGTCGTCGGCAGGAACCAGAGAAGTCCTATTTAATGTTTTTGAAGGCCTTGTTAAGCCTGATCCAGACGGAAATCTCATCCCCGCCATCGCTGAGGATTACGTTGTGAATGAGACAGCTGACGAATATACTTTCACATTACGTGAAGGCGTCAAGTTCCACAACGGAAACGAAGTAACGGTTGGGGATGTTGTTTATTCACTGACTCATGCGGCAGGTCTCGACACAGGGACTCCTTTGGTCAAGGAACTTGCTGCGATTGCTTCAGTAGAAGCTAAGGATGACAAAACAGTCTCCGTAAAGCTTAATGCACCTGACACGGAATTTATTGCTTATCTTACAACAGCAATAGTTCCTGAAGGCGTTGACCAGAACAAGGAAGTGGTAGGTACAGGTCCATATAAACTTGTATCCAGAAAAGTACAAGAGAGTGTAGAGTTCGAAAAGAACAATGATTACTGGGGAGAACCCGCACATCTTGACAAGGTTACGCTTAGGGTTATCGATAACGCAGAGACTTTGGTTATGAGCCTTAAGTCCGGCGCTATTGATATGGCTACAAGACTCATTGCGAGCCAGGTAGCTGAGCTTGACAATATGACTATCCTTGAAGGAAGCAGCAGTGCTGTTCAGGCTCTCTACTTAAACAATGCAGTAGAGCCACTTAATGATGTTAAGGTTAGACAGGCACTCTGCCATGCCATCGATAAACAGGCAATAATCGATTTGGCTTTTGATGGTCATGGTAATCTATTGGGAAGCAGCATGTATCCTGCATTCAAGAAGTATTATGTAGAAGAGCTTACAAATTATTATGAGTATAGCCCGGAAAAAGCAAAGGAACTCTTGAAGGAAGCAGGATATGAGAATGGTTTTACATTTACAATTACCGTTCCATCCAATTACCAGCAGCATGTTGACACTGCGCAGGTAATCGTAGAGCAGCTCGGTCAGGTAGGAATCACAGCAAAGATTAATCAGGTTGAGTGGGCAACATGGCTTTCTGAAACCTATCAGGGCAGAAACTTTGAAGGTACAATCGTAAGCTTTGACTCACATTGGCTTGCCGCCTCCGGACTTCTCGCGAGATTCCAAAGCGACAACGGCAAGAATATGATTAACTTTAACAATGCTGACTTTGATGCAAAATACAAGGAAGCCATATCGACAACTGATGATGCTACAAAGGTTGCGGCATTTAAAGAATGCGAACGCATTTTGACAGAGAATGCAGCAAATGTTTATATTCAGGATGTAGGATCGATGGTTGCAATTGGAAAGAATTTTGCAGGATATCAATTCTATCCACTTTATGTCTGCGACTTTTCAAAGATATATAAGATTGCAGAGTAGATTTATAAACGCGGCGCGGCTTTTTGTCGCGCCGCTTATTAATGAAAAGGACTAATGAAATACGTATTAAAGAAAACAGGGGTACTCATAATAACCTTAGTTATGATATCCCTTCTGGCTTTTTTGGCTTTTCAGATTATACCGGGTGATCCGACAACAAAAATACTCGGAACAGACTATTCACCGGAGAGAGCCGAAGCGCTGAGAGAAGAACTTGGACTTAACGGCAGTATTGTCGAAAGATATATTAAATGGCTTGTGGGATTCGTAAAAGGGGATCCGGGCATGAGCTATAGTTATTTTATTCCCGTAAGAGATGTGCTGGAGGGAAAGCTTAAGGTTACATTTGCGCTTTCCGTTATATCATGGATTATAGTCACGCTAATCAGCATTCCTCTTGGTATAGCGATGGCGCGATATGAAAATGGAAGACTTGATCGCTTTAATTTTGTTTTCAATCAAATCGCCATGGCGATACCATCATTCTTCTTGGGCATATTATTTGTATATGTCTTTGGATTAATCTTAAAATGGTTTATGCCGGGAAGGTTTGTTTCCTTTGATGAAAGCTTCTTCGGTGCGATAGGCGCACTTATCCTTCCGGCCCTTGCCATTTCAATACCAAAGGCCGCAAAGGTAGCAAAGCTCCTTCGTGCATCAATCCTTAATGAAATGAAAAACGACTACGTTAGAACAGCATATAGCCGTGGCAATTCCCGTTGGGATGTTATAAAAGGCCACGTACTTAGAAATGCCATTCTTCCTGTAATAACATATATAGCAATGACGCTTTCCGATATAGTGGCAGGGTCCATTATTGTAGAGCAGGTCTTTGCGCTTCCGGGACTTGGAAGACTACTCATAAGCAGTATCGGAAACAGAGATTTTCCGGTTGCACAGTATATAGTTGTAATAATTGCGTTTGTTGTTGTATTCATGAATTATCTTGCTGACATAATAACGCAGTATGTGGATCCGAGAGTGAGGTTGTCATGATTCATAGCAAAAGAGATTCACATTTTAAAGCGGGTTTAATTATAACCGGAATAATGCTTGTCATTATTATCGTTGGACTTTTCTGGACGCCATACGATCCGAATGCGATGGATGGCTCAGCAAAGATGCAGGGTCCAAGCTTTTCGCATATTCTCGGTACTGATAATTTTGGAAGAGATATTTTCTCAAGAGTTGTCCAGGGCGCGGGATCGACATTCCTAATCGCCGCTGCAACTGTTGCGATAGGACTTACAATTGGAACCTTGCTAGGCGCAATTACCGGATATTACGGCGGATGGCTAGACGAAGTTCTGATGAGATTAAATGACAGTATCTTGGCATTTCCAAGCATCTTGCTTGCGCTTGTCCTAATAGCTGTTATGGGACCGGGCAAGTATAATATTATTGTAGCTTTGGGAATCCTCTTTATACCGAGTTTTGCTCGCATAGTCAGAACAGAGGTTGCAAAGCAAAAAAATACGGATTACGTGAGGGCTGCAAAGCTTATGGGAGCAGGGGATATAAGAATTCTTCTTCTTCATATCCTTCCAAATATTATTCCTGTTTTGCTTTCTTCTATAGCAATCGGATTTAACAACGCGGTTCTTGCGGAGGCATCGATGAGCTATCTGGGAGTTGGAGTTCAGCCACCGGATCCAAGCCTTGGAAGAATGCTTTCGGAGGCGCAGGGTTTCCTGTCGGGTGCTCCTTGGTATGCGATTTCTGTAGGCGTTGCGATAATCATTTTGATTTTAGGTTTCAGTCTTTTAAGCGAAGGACTTGGAGGTGATGACAGTGCAAGATAATAATCTTAAGCCTACCGAAGTGCTTCTTGAAGTAAAAGATTTAAAAGTCAAATTCCTTTCGACGGGAAAAGAAGCTGTTCACGGAATTAATCTCTCAATGAAGGCAGGAGAGAGGCTCGGTCTTGTAGGAGAATCCGGTAGTGGTAAAACCGTAACAGCCATGGCTATATCAGGCCTTATAGAGAAGAACAAGGTGGATATGAGCGGCCATATTATCTTTGATGGCGTGGATATTTGGAATTGTTCGCGAGATGAACTCAGATCTATTCAGGGAAGGGAAATAGGTGTTGTTTTCCAGGAACCGATGACGAGTCTCAATCCACTTATGAAGGTTGGCTATCAGGTAGAAGAGACCTTAAGAATACATACCAAGGCATCTCCTGAAAAACGTAAGGAACTTGCGCTTATGGCGCTTGAAAAGGTTGGAATTCCTGAACCTGAGGTTGCTTACGATAAATACCCGCATCAGCTTTCGGGTGGACAGAGACAGCGCGCCATGATAGCTTCTGCTATGGTAATTAAACCAAAGCTTCTTATCTGCGATGAGCCTACAACGGCGCTCGATGTACGTGTGCAGGCGCAGATATTAAAACTTCTAAAGGAAGTTAGCGATGAGTTTGAGGTTGGCATTCTTCTCATAAGCCACGACCTAAGAGTTATTAGACAGCTTTGCGATAAGGTTGCGGTAATGTATAGGGGAGATATAGTTGAAGAAGGTTATACCGAGGAAGTATTCAACAATCCTAAGCATGAATATACCAAGAGACTAATAGAAGCAATCCCAAAGAGAGAAAAGAAGGTAAACGATAAATAGGAGAAGAGATGGGAAACAATTCTTCTGTAATAAAAACAGTAATAGAGGATACATCCAGGGTTCTTGAGGTCAAGAATCTATCTTTGACATATAACGACTCAACGCTCTTTGGAAAGAAGAGTAGTTTTGACGCGCTCCACAATGTAAACATACATATAGATAATGGAGAGATTCTTGGAATAGTAGGTGAATCCGGTTGCGGAAAGTCAACCTTGGCAAAGGCAGTTCTTGGAATGGTTGAAAATGCTGATTTAAGCGGAGAAATCATTCACTATACAAAGAGACCGCAGATGGTCTTTCAGGATCCTGCGGGAAGCCTTAATCCTGCAAAGACGATAGAATGGATTATGGAAGAGCCTCTAAGAATATTCGGAAAATACGATGAGGCCGAGAGAAAACGTCGAGTTTATGATATGATGGAAAGGGTAGGACTAGAAAGAGAACTAGCCACTCATAAACCGAGAGAACTTTCCGGAGGACAGAAGCAGAGGGTATCTATTGCAACAGCGCTTATTCAGAGACCGAGATTTATTATCGCGGATGAACCTATTTCTGCACTTGATGTATCGATTCAGGGGCAAATCCTAAAGCTTCTTTTGGAGCTCAGGGATGAACTTGATCTATCGTATATGTTCATAACCCATGATCTAAATGTCTGCTATTCTATTTGCGATAGGGTTGTTGTTATGTACCACGGAGAAGTTGTGGAGGAAGGCCTTGTAGAAGAGGTGTATAATAATCCTAAGCATGATTATACAAAGAAGCTTTTGGAAGCTGCTTTGATATGAAAGGAGAAAAAATGAGCGATATTTTTAACGGCGCAAAAAAGCTTGGATTTGGACTCATGAGACTCCCTAGGTGTGGCGATAATAAAGAAGCTATTGATATTGAAGAAACAAAAAAGATGGTGGACCTTTTTATGGAAAACGGGTTCACGTATTTTGATACTGCTTGGGCATATGAGGGCTCAGAGGAGGCCGCAAAGGAAGCGCTTGTCAAACGTTATCCAAGAGACAGCTTCACAATCGCAAGTAAACTTGCTCCTTGGATTAATAAAAAAGACAGAGAAACAGCGATTAAACAGTTTGAGACATCATGTGAGCGTCTTGGTGTTGATTATATAGACTATTATCTCATGCATAATCTCGGAGAAGCCAGAACCGGAGTTTTTGATGAGTTTGGTATCTGGGATTTCGCGAAGGAATTAAAGGAGCAAGGAAAGATTAAGCATCTAGGCTTTTCATTCCACGATAAGGCAGAGGCACTAGGGCCTATACTTGAGGCTCATCCTGAAGCTGAGTTCGTTCAGCTACAGATAAACTATGCTGATTGGGATGATGCATTTATTCAGTCCAAACTCTGCTATGAGATGGCTCGTAAATACAATAAGCCTGTAATAGTAATGGAACCCGTAAAGGGAGGAATGCTTGCAGAACCTCCTGAAGTTGTTACGGATGTCCTAAAGGCAGCAAATCCCGATGCGTCAAACGCATCATGGGCGATAAGATTTGCAGCGAGTCTGGATGGCGTTTCAATGGTACTCTCCGGCATGAGCAATATGGCGCAGATAGAAGACAATATCTCGTTCATGAAGGACTTTGTTCCGCTCAGCGAAGAAGAAAAAGTAGTGATGAAGGATGCCGCAGATGCACTTCACAGCATACCGCTAATCCCATGCACAAAATGCAATTACTGCGCTGAGGTTTGCCCAATGAATATCGGTATCTCGGGAACATTCTTTGCCGTTAACCATCACAGAGTGTATCAGAATCTCGATGCCGCAAAGGGAAGAGAATCCTGGAACGTAAAGGCTCAGGGCAAAGCCAGAGCAAACGAATGCATCAAATGCGGTTCTTGCGAAGGCGTCTGCCCGCAGCATATAGAGATTATAAATGAATTGGAAAAAGCTGCCGAACTTTTTGAATTATAGTTTTGTATGGGAGAGGCTTTCTTATGGAAAGCCTCTTTAGGTATTAGGATATGTTAGTATTTCCAACAATTACAATTTCGGAAAACACACCATTTAAGCGTGGAGAAAGCTACGGAAGGAAGGCTTCGCTCCTTATTTCCATGAGCATAGATACGTATAAGTCAAAGCTCGCACGAGCAGGACTATCGTGGGAAATAGCGCAAGAAGTAGCCATGCGTCATTTAGACTGGGTATCCGAAAACGAAGGTATGCCCGACATGATTGAAGAGATAAGAGGTATCTCGGAAGGCGCGGGAAAAGATATAAGGGATATCGCTGTTCTAAACTGCGTATATGAACTTCTTCATTTTCCAAAGGAGTGCACTTCTTTTGCGCTAAAGAGAGAGGCGACGCTGGACTCTCATGTTATCCTTGGTCAAAACTGGGATCAGGATCCAACCATAGGTGCACACGCCGTTATCTTGGACATTATAGAAGAAGAGACGGGGAATCATATTTTTGGAATCTCAGAGGCCGGGCAGCTTATCAAGAGCGGTATGTGCGTAAGAAGTGATGGGACAGCTGTCGCAATCGCAGGTAGCAGCATTCTAAGCAATTTAGATAAGGTTGGTATAGGTTGTCCAACGACTATCCTAAAACGTAAGGCGCTTTGTCTTGGGAGAATGGAAAGCATTATTAATCTTGTTACGGGTTCAGCAAGAAGTGTATCCTCAAATATTAATATTGCAACTACTGAGGATGAAGTATATTCTATTGAGCTTCTTCCTGAGGTTGTGGATAGGGAGGATAGACTACTAGTTGATCCATATTATGTCCTTAAGCCTATGAGCGGTGCTATTACGCACGATAACGGCATAAGGTCTGTTCCTCAGATAGATATGTATAGGCATGGACATCCTCGTGGAACGCATTTAAAAATTCTATTTTCCGAGAGAACGGGAAGTATTGATCTAGACTATATAAAAAGATGCCTCTCGGACCACGAGGGGTATCCGGGAAGCATCTGCTCGCACGGTTGCGATGAGAATGACAATTGGCAGACCATCGCATCGGTTATTTATGATCTCGATGCAAAGCGCGCATATATTTCTTGCGGTGCGCCTTGCCAGAGCGAGTATATTGAATTTGTTTTATAAAAATTTATTATTCGTGCCTCAAGGCCTCAATTGGATCAAGGTTTGCAGCCTTCCTCGATGGAAGAAGTCCAAAGACGATTCCTATCGCCATTGAGAATACTACGGCTATAATGGTCGCCGGCCAGCTGATTGCAACGGGTGCACCGTTAAGCTGTGATATAAATTCTGCAAGTATTACGCCGATTATAACTCCGAGTATTCCGCCGATAGAGGTGAGGGCAACTGCCTCTGTTAGGAACTGAGCCATTATTGCACTCTTTGGTGCACCGATGGCTTTTTTTAGTCCTATCTCGCTCGTTCTTTCGGTTACGGATACGAGCATGATATTCATAACGCCGATTCCTCCGACGAGAAGTGAAATCGCAGCAATCCAGATTAGCATTTGATTGGTGCTTTGGCTGAGCTGCTGAATCTCACGAGCTTGCTCAAGAAGATCTTGCGCCTTGTATGAATACTCTCCCGATGGAAGGATGGAACTAGCCATTATTTTTTCCGCATCCTTACCGACCTGCGTCATATTGTTGGTGCTATTAGTTCTCAGAATTACATTCTGCGGCTCGTCGTACTGATAGAGGGAAGGCCAAGCGCTTATCGGTATATAGACTCTTCCTGATTTATCCTGTCTAAAAGTATAATAGTCCTCGATAGATGTAATAGTAGGCTCAAATGTCTGCTTGTCCTTTAGTATTCCTATTACAACAAAGGGTTCGCCTTTGATTTCTACTGTCTTTCCAACGGCTTCAGCGCCCTGGAAAAGGGATTCGTAGCTGTTTTCGTCGAGGAGACATACCTTATGGAATCCATCGAGATCGTTTTGTGAGATGCCGCGTCCCTGTGAGACCGTAAGTCCGGCTGTTGCGATATAATTGGTGTCTATTCCAAAGATATATCCACCGCTCAGTGAATTGCTTAGGTAATAGACTCCGTCATAATCCTGTCTTCTGCTATATACCGCAACACTTTCTACATTGTCAATTTTCTTTAAACTGTCATACTGGTCTTGGGTTATCGGTTTGACATTATCGGGTACTCCACCGTAAAACTCATAAGCCCAGTCACCCTGCATGAGTTGAACGTTGACATTATTAACACCTGAACCAATCAGGTTCTTCTTTATCTGTTCGTTTGTTCCCTGTATGGTTGAAACGATTGCTATTATTGCGGCAATTCCTATGATGATACCAAGCATGGTTAGGATGGATCTCATCTTATGTGAGAATATGCCTCTGAATGATAGTCTTATATTTTCTCTCATCCTTAACCTCCTTTACCAATAATAGGACATTTCTTCGTTTACCTGGGTCTTTGTACCCTCAAGAGCGCCGTTTCCATAGGGGAAGGCCAGATAATCTTCTAGGGTCAAACCTTCTAGAATCTGTACGTATTCTCCGTACCAAGTCTTTCCGGTTTTGACATATTGTTTTGCCAGTTTACCATCTACGTCCTTCATTACATATTTGCCCTTGGTATCGCTTCTTACGTAGGCAGTAGGTATATAAAGCGAATCATCGACTTCGTTTGACTCTAGAGCCATCTGTAGCCAAGATCCCGGGGCTAGGTCGCCGGCATCTTCAAAATAGGCTAGGAATCCATAGACTGAAGAGTTTGGATTTCCACCATAGTAGAAATAATTGTTGTCCATAGGATATTCATCTATTGATGAAATAGTGCCCATATATGTTTCGCCTGTTTCCCAGCTAGATGCGGTTAGAGGCTGACCGATAGCTATCTTATCAAGCATAAGTTCGGTGATGCCGCCTTGAATAAGTATGCCGCGTCCTGCTTCCACCTTCAGGAATGCAGATCCGTCCTGCGGCATATTGTTCGGATCTCCGACTAGAGTTACGGTACCATCTCTCTTTGCTCTAACAGTTCCGTCTGCCATTTGCTCTTTATGGATGTTCAGGTCTAGTCTTGCTCTTCTCAGAGAGAGATCAAGGTCTTTTATTAGTCGCTGCTGCTGGTATATTGCAGCTGCGAGTTCTACTGCAGTATAGCCTTCTTGATACTCAAAGGAGTCATCGGTAATGCCGCTTAAATCATCGAGTGACTGGGTGTCATCCTCTAGAGGGCGCATTGCAACAGACCAACTTGCATCAGGATCTTGCTCTGTTAAGAGGCTTGTATAAAGCGTCCAGGAGGCAAGAAGTGGACCTGAAAGTTTGTTTTCGCTTCTTACTTCTATAACAACATAGGTCTTAGGTTTTTCTTCCTTGAGTTTGTTCAGGAAGGAGCCATAGATTCTTCCGTCTTCGGCGACCAAGTATCTGAGCGGGTTATATAATGTTCCCGGATCAGGTATAACTACAGGAGTTGGCTTTGGATCCGGAGTTGGTGTTGGATCCGGTGTAGGAGTTGGTTCCGGGTCCGGTGTTGGATCGGGTTCCGGAGTAGGTTCCGGTTCCGGTGTTGGTTCTGGATCCGGTTCCGGTGTTGGCTCAGGTTCCGGTTCCGGAGTTGGATCCGGTGTTGGCTCAGGATCCGGTTCCGGTGTAGGTTCCGGTGTAGGTTCAGGATCTGGTTCCGGAGTTGGTTCCGGAGCAGGGGAGTCTTCGCCTTCGCCTGTGCCTGTGCCTTCTCCGCTTTCACCCGTGTTATCTCCTGTATTCTCTCCGGTATTATCCCCGGTACTATCTGAAGGCTGGTTATTTCCTCCGGAGGAGCCGCCTTCGTTTCCGGATGGCTTTGGGTTTTCGCTACTTTCTTCTTCAGGTTTAAGTATGATAGGTGAGAGATAGTAGTTTTCCAAATCTCCTTTTTCGCCATCGAGATAATTCCATGCATCTACGACCTTTGCTTTTGCAGGTTTCACTGGAACCGGTTCCGGCTCGGGTTCCGGTTCAGGCATTGGCTGTGGCTCAGGAATAGGGGTTGTGTTCTGAAGTTTTCTGAGTTCAGCATATGCATTATTAAGGTCATTTTCAGCCCTAAGTACAGATAATTCCATGAGCTGAAGGGTAATCTCCTGGCTCGTCATATCAAATGTTATTAAGGGGTCTCCTGCTTTTACTGTTTGACCTTCTGAAACGTGAATCTCATTTATAATCTGCGTAGTGCTGACATATACGTTCTGGCTATCTGAATCATAGACAATGCCATCGATTGAGACCTGGTCCTCAAACCAGCTCATATTTAAGGATTCCATAGGAACAATTTCTGCAGTAGCGGTTGTGCTTCTAAAAGCTCTTGCCCCAAAGAAGGAGCCAACGAGCAATGCAAGCACGAGTATGGGTATCAGTATTTTCTTATATTTCTTCATAGCTATTCACCTATACCCTTATCGTTAAATAGTTCTCCGTCTATTATTTTTACCATGCGTCTAGCGTAGGAGGCTACTGTTGCATCATGAGTGATCATGACAATGGTTGTGCCTTCATCGTTGAGCTTTTGGAAAAGTTCCATGACTTGTTTTCCGCTTGCTTGGTCAAGTGCACCTGTCGGTTCATCAGCAAGAAGAATGCTTGGTGAGTTAATCATGGCTCTTGCGATTGCAACACGCTGCTTTTGTCCACCCGAAAGCTGGGTAGGGAGGAAGGTTGTTCTATCCTCAAGACCTACACGCTTAAGTGATTCAAATGCTCTTTCATTTCTTTCCTGTTTGCTAACTCCTGCATAGATGAGGGGGAGCGCAACATTGTCCAGTGCAGTCTCCTGCGGAAGTAGCTGAAAGGTCTGAAATACAAAACCGATTTTGTTTAATCTAATATCCGAAAGCTGTTTCTCGCTTAGTGCGGATATATCTTCTCCTTCAAGAAGATAGGTTCCGGAGGTAGCTCTATCAAGGCAACCGATGATATTCATCAAAGTGGATTTTCCGGATCCGCTCGGTCCCATAACGGCAAGGTATTCCTTTTCAGAAACCTTGAGGTTTACGTTTTTTAGAACGGGAACAGCGAGTGCATCTTGATCGTAGGTTTTGCAAATGTCTCTTAAATCAAGTATCATTCCATAACCTCCGCAACGTCGATAGCCTTCATTCCTTCGGTTATAGTTTCATCAGGCCAGGTTATCAGGCTGTCCTCTGTGAGTCCACCAAGAATCTGAACTGTATATGTTTCTTCGTCAAACTCTCCAAGCTCTACAATCTTCTTAACTGTTTTTCCGCGTTCCGCTGACCAAACAAAGGGGGCTCCTCCGTTTTCTTCGTAGGAGATGAAGCTCATATCAATCCAGATTCCTTCTTTTGTCTCTATCTCGCCCTGACCGTAATCAGGCTCTATGAATACATGCTGACCGAGCATAAGGCCATCGGTTGCATCAAGGGACACATAGAAAGGATATGAAGATGCTTTTTCACCCTGACTGTCATCGTAGAAATATCCGCCGTTGTTCTCCTGTGCAGGTTCGGTTTCAATATTTGAAATCTTACCTGGCCATGTCTGGTTTTCGTCAACTCTTGAGCGAATAATTACTTCCATGCCGGGATAGATATTTCCGATTGTTTGCTCGTTAACCTTTCCTTTTACGCGGAACTCGCCGGTTTCAGTAACTGCAACTATAGGAAGCTCGGAACCGCTGTTGTCGCTTCCTCCTTCTGGGTTAACAGCCTTTACCACGCCTTCGATAGTGCTTACAACTTCTGACTGCTCAATTTCTTGCTTATAGCGTTCAAGCTCTGCTTGCTTTTGTCTTATCTCAAGCTGCTTTTCGCTGATCTGGAGTTTGATTTCCGTGGAACTTCCGGCCGAGCTAAGAACCGCTATATCGTTATTGAGTCCTTCTATGTCAAGATTGATGCTTTCTATACTGTTCTCTGCGCTTCTTACATCGTATCTGAACAGGGGAGTTCCTTCTTTTACTTCCTGTCCAACGGTGACATAGATTTCTTCTATCTTTCTTTCGTTATCGCATTTATAACCTTGTGTTTTCTGCGCTTCGATTACGCCTGCATATCTATCGACTGAATAGCCATAGTTCATGAGGGAGGATATCTTTTGCATATAAACAGCATCCTCCATGGATGAACTGGAGCTTCCAAATTTCATCCAAGCAAAAACAGCCGCAGCCAGTATGATTGCCACAAGGCATACCGCGAGAATTATCTTTTTGGTTTTGGTCATTACTTTTCCGCCTTTCTCTTACCCCTATATATAATTATTATTTATAAACTATTTATTGATTTGCTTTTTTTAGGCTTAAGATAGCCTTGAACAGGTCGCCATCGATTGCTATTTCAAAGGTTCCGCCCATAAGTGAGGTGAGGTCGCTTGCTATCGCAAGGCCAAGACCGCTACCCTCGGTGTTTCTGGAACTATCTCCGCGCTTGAATCTTTCAAGAAGCTCCTGCGAGGAAATATTGAGCTGGTCCCTAGACATATTCTTTACCTCAAGAACCATGGTATCATCTTTTTCAAAAATATCCATATATGCTCTAGTACCGCTTAGGGCGTATTTGGTCACATTTGTGAGGATATTTTCAACAACTCGCCAAAGGAGTTTTCCGTCGGCATAGACCAAGGTGTTTTCTGCATGCTTTGTTAGAACAACCTCGATATTGTTCTTGTTGATGCTTTCGTCAAGTTCAGCAAGGGCTTGTTCAATCATGGCATACATATCCAGTTTTACCATGGAAACAGGGATATCTCCGCTTGATGCCTTTGCCGCCTCAAATAGATCGTCCGTGAGTTTTTGAAGTCTGTCGGTTTTCTCTGATATTATCCTAACATATTCTTCTGCCTGTGGGCTATTGAGGCCTTCTTTTTTTAGTAAATCCACGTATGAAATCATGGACGTTAACGGAGTCCTTAAATCATGAGAAACATTGGAGATGAGCTCGGTTCTGAACCTTTGGCTCTTAAGCTCCTGTTGGATTGCAAGGTCTTGCGCATCAGAAATAGAATTGACTGAGCGTGCAAGCCTACCAAGCTCACCATCTCCGAGGTCGGGAACCTTATATGTAAAATTACCCTTTTGAAGTTCGTTTATTCCGGTTCTGACCTTTTCGTATTTTCCTATTTGTCTCGGTACGATTAAGCAAATAAGAACTATCATGATAATGGCGCCGATTCCAATAAAGATAATCGCGTCATATCCAAAACCGGATATGACAATAGCTGCTGCGATAAACATAAATACGACACCGCCTATAAGTGAACCCAAGACCTTTCCTTTTAGGGCAGGGCTTGATGCGGCGTTTTTTGCTATGGCATAGATAATTGCGCCAAGAATCGTGGTGCGCCAAAAGCTCTTTGCCTTGATTTTTCTTACGATAGAAAGAAGTGCAAGTAAATCAATAGATGCGATGGCAAGTGTTCCTATTGTGGCAAGAACCAGAATAATCCATCTTGGTTCAAACGCATACTCAAGCGCTCTTATATCATAGAGAGAGTAGTCCATCCATTCTCTGATGGTCAGGAAATTTGGATTGTTCCCAATTAGACTTTTGAACATGCCTTCGCCGTAGGGGCTCTTAAAAAGCCAGGCTTGGCTCAGAATAAAGGTAAAAAATAGACCTATGGTTGCTATTCCGGCAACTATAATATCTATCTCCACAAAGATTCGGTCAAACCAGCTTAGGCTTATGGAACCATCCGATTTTTTTTGGCCGGTCTTCATAATAGCAAAGAGAAGTGCGGGGGGCACAATAAGAAGTGCTATTATTTCTATCAGCCAAAGCTTGCCCATGCTATCCTTAAAGAGGTCGTCGTTGAATTTGATGTCAAAATACTCTTCCGTATATTCGTATTTTGCATATTCCTCAGAAGTCTCTTCTATACCCCCATATACGTAATTATCGTAGAGGTAAGAGTCATAAGGGACCTTTTCTCCCTCGTAGGTAAGGTAAGGATAACCATACTTGTTAAGAGACTCAACGCTGCTCTTAATGCTCGTAAGCCAGTAGATTCCCGAGAGGACAAGAAAAGCTATGGTAATAGCAATAACAAAGATTATACCTGCGGAAACCGTGGTACTTCTTCTTGCTAGATTTTTGTTGGCCAATACGGCCTGATCCATTTTTTGTTCGTTCATCATGCTTATAATGTATCACATATATATTAAGGAAAAAGAAGTTAAATTCTTATGATTTTCTTACGCAAATAGATGGTATAATTCGGGTATGGAAAATCGAGAGAAAACAATAGTTAGAACAAGCATAATAGGTATAGCTGCCAATATTGTTTTGGCGGCTTTTAAGGCTGCAGTAGGAGTATTTTCTCACTCTATAGCCATAGTTCTTGATGCGGTAAATAATCTTAGCGATGCGCTTTCTTCTGTCATTACGATTGTGGGAACAAAGCTTGCGGGTAAGGGGCCCGATAAGAAGCATCCTCTCGGGCATGGAAGGGTTGAATATCTTACGGCAATGGTTATAGCGGTTCTTGTAATGTATGCGGGAATTACGTCACTAGTGGAGTCCGTAAAGCAGATAATAAATCCTGAGATGCCGGATTATAAAGGGGTTTCTCTTATCATCATAGCGGTTTCGGTTTTGGCAAAGGTCGTTCTCGGGCGCTATGTAAAGAGCGTAGGAGAAAGAGTGAAGTCGGATTCTCTTATTGCTTCAGGAACTGATGCTACTATGGATGCTGCGATTTCTGCATCAACTCTTGTTGCGGCCGGGATATTTCTATGGAAGGGATTGAGTCTTGAAGCGTATCTCGGACTCATTATTTCTCTTGTGATCATCAAAGCCGGTATAGATATTCTGAGAGAGACAATCTCGCAGATCATAGGAGAAAGAGTTGATTCTGACCTAGCAGTTGATATCAAGAAGACCGTTACGGGATTTGAAGATGTGGCCGGCGCATACGACCTTGTTCTTCATAGCTATGGGCCGGACACGCTTATGGGTTCCGTTCATATAGAAGTTCCTGACTATTACACGGCGGACAGGATAGACAGCCTTACAAGGAAGATTCAGAAGGAAGTATATGAAAAGCATGGAGTTGTTTTGACTGCGGTCAGTATCTATTCCAGAAATACTCATGATGACGAGGCTTCAAAGATAAGGAATGAAGCTATGCATATAGTGATGGAGCATGAAGGCGTTCTTCAGGTCCATGGATTCTATATTGATATGGAGACAAAGACTATGACCTTTGATATGGTCGTGGATTTTGAAGCGGATAGAGATGCTGTGTATACCCATATACTTGAAGAAATCAAAGAAAAATATCCGGACTATAATGTCCGGATAACGCTAGACTCGGATATAAGCGATTAGCGGAAACGTTTTTTTGGAATACGCTTAACGAAGAATGTTACGATAAGACTCCAAACCATAAGAACGAGTCCGCAAGGTAGTGCATATAGATATCTATATGGGATATAGCTCTTGAAAAGCTCCAATATCGGATTTCCTTCTGTATTCATTAAGAAGAAATAGTTCGGGTTGGGGCAGAGCTTAAAGAATTCAAGGATCAGATTAACTCCGAAAACAAAGAGCGATATTATAAACGTAATAAAGGTTGCGGATAATATGTCTTTGTATTCAGGTTTATAGAAGTCTAATGCATATAGGGCTATGGCTTCTACTATAACCATTATATGTGTCCCGTAGAAACCGATGATTCTCGGTAAGAAAACCGAATAACCGGAAAAACCAAGTACCGGCATGAGTAATGCCATGAGAGCGCCAAGCGGAGCTACATAGAAGCAGAAGCTTAAAAGTTGGCGCTTTTTTGTTGCAACGGCGACAGGTATAAGTAACATATGAATATTGCAGAGGTTAAGCGGGAGCTCTTGCCACCAGTTAAAACCTCCATATGGCGCATAGACGACATTGTACTCAGCATCCTTTGAGAGTGCATACTTATAGATAAAGAAGCAAACAGCGGTTATTATGCAAATAATTATGAAAGTGGCTTGTTTGACAGAATCCTTTGCATCACGAAGAACCTTGGTAATTAACCAAAGGAAGAGGAAGCCCAAGACAAAAAGGGCTATAAACATCGGACTAAAAGGTTTTACTATCAGTAGTTTCTCTATCATGTATATAATTCTACACTAGAACAATATAACTATGCACCTTAATAATTTCTTAAATAGGTTAAGTCTGCCATCGGTTTTTCTCTTGACAGCGCTAAAGTGCAGGCGTAAGATAATTTTTATTATTGGGTCAGAGAGCCTGCCCGAATGGAGGAAAAATAGGATGTCTCAGGAAAAAATACCATATAAAATATATCTTGAGGAGTCGGAAATGCCCACGCATTATTATAATATGCGTGCGGATATGGAGAAGAAGCCCGCGCCACTTCTGAATCCGGGAACGGGAGAACCATTGAAATTTGAAGACTTACAGCCGATTTTTTGCGAGGAACTCATAAAACAAGAGCTTGACGATGAGACAAGGTATATTCCGATTCCCGATGAAATAAGGGATTTTTACAAAATGTATAGGCCTTCTCCTCTCGTAAGGGCATATTGCCTTGAGGAAAGGCTCGGAACTCCCGCCAAGATCTATTATAAATTTGAAGGAAATAATACGAGCGGATCTCATAAGCTAAATTCCGCTATTGCTCAGGCCTATTATGCAAAAAAGCAGGGCCTAAAGGGAATTACGACAGAAACCGGAGCAGGTCAGTGGGGAACGGCGCTTTCAATGGCATGCAGCTATTTTGAGCTTGATTGCCAGGTTTATATGGTAAAGGTTAGCTATGAGCAAAAGCCCTTTAGACGCGAGGTTATGCGTACCTACGGAGCCAATGTTACGCCGTCACCATCAGAGACCACAGAGGTCGGAAAAAAGATTCTGGCTGAGTTCCCCGGGACAGGAGGATCACTGGGATGCGCAATATCTGAGGCTGTGGAGGCAGCAACAAAGCAGGAAGGCTATAGATATGTTCTCGGAAGCGTGCTTAATCAGGTTCTCCTTCATCAGAGCATCATAGGGCTAGAAACTAAAACTGCTATGGATAAATATGGTATAAAGCCAGATATTATCATAGGTTCAGCCGGAGGCGGATCAAACCTTGGTGGTCTAATTGCTCCATTTATGGGTGAGAAACTTAGGGGAGAGGCGGATTACAGAATTATTGCTGTGGAACCTGCATCTTGCCCAAGCTTTACAAGAGGAAAATATGCCTATGATTTTGCGGATACAGGAAGAGTATGTCCTCTTGCCAAGATGTACACATTAGGATCGGGATTTATGCCTGCGCCAAACCATGCAGGAGGCCTGAGATATCACGGAATGAGCCCGACACTTTCGGAACTCTATGACCAAGGATATATGGAGGCGGTTACGGCTTTTCAGACAGATGTATTTGCTGCTGCAGAGGAATTTGCAAGAGTAGAGGGAATACTTCCTGCACCTGAATCCGGACATGCCATAAAGGTCGCCTTGGATGAGGCCAAGAAATGCAAGGAAACAGGCGAGGAAAAGACAATAGTATTTGGACTTACGGGAACAGGATATTTTGATCTCACGGCATATAAGAATTATAATGACAGAACCATGGTGGATCGTGAGCCAACGGATGAAGAACTAGAAATGAGTCTTTCTAATCTTCCGAAGTTTTAGAATCACACAGGTTTAGGCTAAAGAGCCTCAGATTATAAATTTATTCAGAAACAAAAAACGACGGCGATTGCCGTCGTTTTGGTTTTTGTTATCAGCTTCCTGTAACGATGAATGGCTGGATAGCCTTTGCTACGCTGTTTACAGGCATTGTCTGGAGGACAACCTTTCCAGGACCTGTAATAACTGTATTGAATAGACCTTCGCCGCCGAGAAGGGCGTTCTTTGCTCCGCCTACGGACTGAATATCCATGGAGCAGGTAGAATCCATCATAGCTATGAATCCTGTAGAAACCTTCATCTGCTGTCCAGCTTGGAGATTGTATTCGCAGGTATAGCCGTCGATTTCTATAAATGCTGTTCCGTGTCCTGAGAGCTTCTGCATTATGAAACCTTCTCCGCCAAAGAGGCCTGCGCCAAATTTCTTTTGGAAGAAAACACTTAATTCAACGCTTTCATCACTTGCGAGGAAGGCACGTTTCTGAACTACGTATTCCTGTCCGGGTGCGATTTCAAGTGCTTTGATGGTTCCCGGGAAAGAAGAAGCAAACGCAATCTGTCCGGGACCTCCTTCTGCGGTATATCTATTTTGGAACATTGATTCACCGCTGAACATACGGCCCATCATTTTGCCGAATCCGCCGGTTCCTTGAGTTTCCATTCTCATATTGGGGCTCATCCAGCTCATGGCTCCTTTTTCTGTGAGCATTGTTTCTCCTGCTTCCAGATCGCAGATCACGACAGGAAGCGGCTCGCCGATTATTTGATATTTCATAATAGCCTCCTTGCTATAGTCAAGAATAGGTATATCTCTAATATATCCCAAGGCCTACTTGTTGTAAAGCGACAAATCGGTTACAATAACTAGGTGATATCAATAAGTGAGGCGTTTTTGTTATGCGTTAATTTAGCGGGACGCCGGACGATAAATATAAGAAGATAAATATAATTAGTATTAAATGTGAGGAATGTTATGAGCGAGCAAGTTATTGCAAACAATTTTATTCATGCCTTTATAGACGAGGATTTGCAGGAGGGCGTCTATGACAAAGTTGCTACGAGATTTCCGCCGGAGCCAAACGGATATCTTCATGTAGGTCATGCAAAGTCCATTTGCCTAAACTTTGGAACCGCAAAAAAATATAACGGAACATGCAACCTAAGATATGACGACACCAATCCCGTTAAGGAAGATCTTGAATATGTAAATGCCATAGAGGCGGACATCAAATGGCTTGGATTCACATGGGAGAATAAGCTCTGGGCATCTGACTATTTTGGAACGATGTACGAGGCTGCGGTTGAACTCATAAAGAAAGGTTTAGCTTATGTTGATGATCTTTCTGCGGAGGAGATAAAGGCGCATAGAGGAACTCTTACGGAGCCCGGAAAGGAAAGCCCTTGCCGTAATAGAAGTGTAGAAGAAAATCTCGCGCTCTTTACGGAAATGAAAGAGGGCAAGTACGGAGACGGAGAAAAGGTTCTTCGTGCAAAGATAGATATGTCGTCTCCGAATATGAATATGAGAGATCCGGTTATCTATAGAATCGTTCATGCAACGCATCACAATACCGGAGATGATTGGTGCATCTATCCGATGTATGACTTTGCTCATCCTATAGAGGATGCTATTGAGGGAATAACTCATTCAATATGCACGATGGAATTTGAGGACCATAGACCGCTATATGACTGGGTTCTAAGAGAAGTAGGCTTCTGGCCAAATCCACCGAGACAGATTGAATTTGCAAGGCTTAATCTTACAAACACTGTTATGAGTAAGAGATACCTAAAGGCCCTTGTTGACGATGAGGTTGTAGATGGATGGGACGATCCAAGAATGCCTACGATTGCAGGACTTAGAAGAAGAGGATACACGCCTGAAGCTATTCGCGATTTCTGCGATAGAGTTGGTGTAGCAAAGGCAAACAGCCTTGTTGATATGGGACTTCTTGAACATTGTGTTCGCGAGGATCTTCAGAGTAGGGTAGAAAGCAGAAATGTCGTTGAGGATCCAATCAAGGTCATAATTACAAATTATCCGGAAGACGAAACCGAGATGGTTACGGTTGAGAACAATAAGAATGTACCGGAGATGGGAGAGCGCAAGATTCCGTTCTCAAGAGAACTCTATATTGACGGTGCGGACTTTATGGAGGTTCCTGCAAAGAAGTATTTCCGTCTCTTCCCGGGAAACGAAGTAAGATTCAAGGGTGCATATTTTATTAAATGCGAAGATGTCGTAAAGAACGATGACGGAAGCATCAAAGAACTCCTTTGCACATACGATCCTGAAACAAAGAGCGGAGAAGGCTTTGAGAAGAAA
>Ga0256404_1003367_pt1 | contig 32798 bp, 24 predicted proteins | sample RumenRJG_01DNA_FD_185990 | JGI IMG/M metagenome (GOLD analysis project Ga0256404, IMG submission 185990) | Bovine rumen microbial communities from Lethbridge, Alberta, Canada - RJG_01 | ecosystem: Host-associated > Mammals > Digestive system > Stomach > Rumen | place: Canada: Alberta | collected...
CCTGTGGCGCGCCTGCGACCCGGACCGCCGCAGGCACATCGTACAGGGGAGCGCGTCTCTTTGCGCCGGGCGGCAGAGCCGGGCGTTACTCCACAGGCGCAGCCTGTGGTTTTCTAAGACGAATAAACCGCTCGACCTGATGCCCGCCACGCGGCAACAGGAAGCACACGCACCTCATAGCCGCCACCCTGCGAAGTCTCCGGGGTATCTGCCATTAGGCCACCGATTCTTGCTTGCCGCGAAGAAGCGCCAGCGTCTCGTCTATGGAGTAGCTCTCCCCCGAAAGACGAGCTTGTTGCTCGGCTTCCAATATCGCGTCGGCGACCCTGGAGTCAAAGGCACGATCCTCGTAGGCCTCCATGCTCATCACCACCATGTCACCCACGCCATTGCGCGTAAGAAAAACAGGCTCGTTGGACTCGTGCACATCGCGCGACACCTCGGCGAACCGATTGCGCAGGTCCGAAACCGGCCGTATCCGTTCCATAGCCCCTCCCGTCCACTGCTCTCATAATTATGAGAGCAGTGGTATCCCGGCAGCGTCTTCGGAGGTACGCCCAACATCTACCCCATTCAAGTGCCGTGTGGAGAAGCAGAACGTCCACAAAGCACCCCACGCCCATATAAAGAAGCAGAACATCCACAAAGCACCCCACGCCCCATATAAGCATGCGGACCCGACAACAAGTACGTTGCCGTCTGCGAAAAATACGTCGCCCCGCAACAAGTACGCAGCCATCGACAACTAGTACGTAGGAGCCAACAAAGAATCCGCTTAAATGTGGGCTAGCGAGCGAAAAAATCGGCCGTAGTTCACACTTCCGCGGTTTTGTTGTTCGGCTCTACGTATTTATTGTCGGCGGCAACGTACTTGTTGCAGGGCGGCGTACTTGTTGCAGGGCGGCTACGTACCAAAATGCACACTACCCTCCCACCCGCTGTTTTCCGCGGAACTGCAGAAAACCATGCCCGAGAGGGTAATCGCCCACGAGCGCGCCACCCTCCAGCACGGGGTTCTACGCAAATTTACAGAGAACAGCGGGCAAGAGGGCAATGCGGCGATAACGGTTCAGCTATGACAATGCGCCATGAGACGACGCAGGCAGTGATGAGCAGCAAATCACAGATTTACGACGATTGCCAAGAAGAAGGGCGGCCCAGGAGGACCGCCCTGCTGGTGCTTATGGATTTTTGCGTGCGGTTGGCACCAGCCGCATGCCGCCAGATGACGTCGAGCGCGCTGCCTGTTGACACCGAGCGACGCGCGTCGTCTGACCGCGCCGCGCCTTACTCGCGATGCGCGCGGTAGTACGCGATGAGCGCCTGGGTGGAGGCGTCCTGCTTCTCGAGCGCCGCGTCGTCGTGGAAGGCGGGCGTGATCTGCTTGGCCAGCTGTTTGCCCAGCTCGACGCCCCACTGGTCATAGGAGTCCAGACCCCAGACCGTGCCCTCGACGAAGGTGATGTGCTCGTAGAGCGCGATCAGCTCGCCCAGTGCGTGCGGCGTGAGCGCCTCGCCGAAGATCGAGGTCGTCGGGCGGTTGCCGGTGAAGACACGCGCGGGCACCATCCACTCGGCCGTGCCCTCGGCGCGGACCTCGTCGGCCGTCTTGCCAAAGGCCAGTGCCTTGGTCTGCGCCAGGAAGTTGCCCAGGAAGAGCTCGTGGATGTCCTGGTCGCCGTCCTTGGTGGGGTTGGGCGTATTGACAAAGGCGATGAAGTCGGCCGGAATCATCTGCGTGCCCTGGTGGATCAGCTGGTAGAAGGCGTGCTGGCCGTTGGTGCCGGCCTCGCCCCAGAAGATCTCGCCCGTCTCGGTGGTCACGGGGGTGCCGTCCCAGCGCGTGGACTTGCCGTTGGACTCCATCGTCAGCTGCTGCAGGTACGCGGGGAAGCGGTGCAGGTACTGGTCGTAGGGCAGCACGGCGTGGCTCTTGGCCTTGAAGAAGTTCACGTACCAGACGTTGATCAGGCCCATGAGGGCGACGACGTTCTCCTCCAGCGGGGTCTCGGCGAAGTACACGTCCAGGTCGTGGAAGCCAGCCAGGAACTCCTCGAAGACCTCCTTGCCGTAGGCAAGGATGATGGAGAGGCCCACGGCGGCGTCCACGGAGTAGCGGCCGCCGACCCAGCTCCAGAAGCCAAAGGCGTTCTCGGGGTCGATGCCGAACTCGGCGACCTTCTCGTGGTTGGTGGAGACGGCCACGAAGTGGTGCAGGATGGCGGCGGCGTCCTGCTCGGCGGAGCCGTCGATGGCGCCCTGCTCGCGCAGGGTCGCAAGCAGCCAGGTCTTGACCTCGCGCGCGTTGGTCAGGGTCTCGAGCGTCGTGAACGTCTTGGACACGACGACGACCAGCGTGGTCTCGGGGTCCAGGCCCTTGAGCTTCTCTGCCGCGTCGTTGGGGTCGATGTTGGAGATGTAGCGGACGTCGACCGCGCGCGGGTAGGACTTGAGCGCCTCGTACACCATGACCGGGCCCAGGTCGGAGCCGCCGATGCCGATGGAGACGACGGTCTCGATGGCCTTGCCCGTCACGCCCTTCCACTCGCCGGAGCGCACGCGGTCGGCGAAGGCGTACATGCGGTCGAGCACCTCGTGGACATCCTTGACGGTGTCCTGGCCGTCCACGACAAACTTGCCCTCGTCGGACACCGGGCGGCGCAGCGCGGTGTGGAGCACGGCGCGGTCCTCGGTGGTGTTGATGTGCACGCCGGCGTACATGGCGTCGCGGCGGGACTCGACACCCACGGCGCGGCCCAGGTCGGCCAGCAGCTTGACCGTCTCGTCGGTCACGAGGTTCTTGGAGAGGTCGAAATGCAGGTCGGAGGTGTCGAAGGAGAGCTTCTTCACGCGGTCGGGGTCCTCGGCGAACCACTGCTTGAGGCTGATGCCATCCGCCTGCAGCTGGTCGTAGTGCGCCTGCAGGGCCTTCCACTCGGGGGTCTGGGTCGCGTCAATCGGTGCGGGAATTGCTGCCATAGCTGCTCCTTCTGTCCACCGCGGGTCCGTACCTGCGGTCATACCCTGACACAGTCGTAGATAGCGTACCACCACGGCACCTGCATCGCGTGTAAATGCTCGGTCACGGTGCGCACGGCAAGACGAACGGCCCGACTGGCGCCTACAGCAGCTCGGCGTCCTCCGGGGCGGAGCCGTCCTTCTTTGGCGCCGCGTTGACCAGGCGCAGGGTGACGACCGTGCCCTCCCCCGGGCGGCTCATGATCTCGACGCCCGACCCCACACCAAAGAAGTGCTCCACGCGCTCCGCGACGTTGGCGAGGGCGACGCCGGCCCCGCGCACGCTGCCGTCGGGGGCGACGATGGGCCGCTTGTCGGCCGCCGCGAGCGTGCGCCGCTGGCCGTCGAGCAGGCGCTGCGCCGCGTCCTCGTCCATACCCATGCCGTCGTCGGCCACGGAGATCATCACGTCGTCGCCGTCGGTCACGACCTGGACGTCGATGTGGAGCGGCCCCTCGTCGCGCATCGCGTGGCGCACGGAGTTCTCAACTATCGGCTGGATCAGGAAACCGGGGACCAGGATGTTCTCGCAGCCGGGCTCGATCGTCTTGCTCTCGATGATGCGGTCCTCGCCGAAGCGTGCCTTCTCGATCTGCAGGTAGCGGCGGGTCTGCTCGATCTCCGCCGACAGGAGGATCAGCGACTGTGAGCTCTGCAGCGTGGCGCGGTAAAAGGCCGAGAACTCGCGCAGCAGATTGCGCGCCTTGGTGGGATCGGTGCGCGTGAAGCTCGCGATGGTATTGAGCGTGTTGAAGAGGAAATGCGGGTTGATCTGCGCCTGCAGCGCCTTGACCTCGGCGCGGGCGGTCAGCTCGGCCTGGCGGTCGAGTTCGTAGGACGACAGCTGCGTGGACAGCAGCTCCGAGAAGCCGCGCGCGATCGCCAGCTGCGTGCGGTCGACGTCGTAGCCGTGACGGAAGTAAAACTTGATGGTGCCCACCGCGCGGTCCGAGACGATCAGTGGCACAAAGACACCCACGGGAAACGTCACGAGGTCCTTGGGCGGCATCGCCCCGGCCGCCGCCGCGCCGCTCCACTCGTCCTTGCCGATGTTGGCGAAGGTCTGCATGTGCATGCTCTGGAGCACCTCCTGCGTCTGCTCGGAGATCGGCTCGCCGGGCGGGCAGAAGTTGAGGTTCTCGCCCACGTAGGCAAGCGTGTTGCGCGTGTCGGTCATCGCGACGGCGGCCGCCTGGGTCTCGGGCAGCAGCAGCTGCGAGACGTGGCGGCAGTTCTCGGCGGTCAGGCCGTCGTGCATCAGGTCGAGCGTCTGGGAAGCCAGGCGCAGCGTGCGCTCGGTCGCCTGCGAGCGCAGGTTGTCGGGGATGGTCGTGGCCGAGCCGATCAGCACGATCGCGACCGCCAGGCCGCCGCCCGCCACCATGGTCGCGGCCAGGCTGCCGACCGTAAAACCCCAGGCCAGCAGCACGACAAGCGCCACCATCCCGAGCGCGAAAAGCATGTTGTTGAGTAGGGTCCTGTGCCTGTTTGTATTCCTCATGCTATGCTTCCCGCCCCGGCAGCGCCGGCGGCGTCCCCATCCGTACGAGCTTGTCCGCGAGCAACTCATTATCCCACAGCATCGCCATCACGCGCGGCCAGTAGGTCTGGAAGGCGAGATAGCTGTCATTCATCTGCAGCGCCCAGTCGCGCGCCTGGCGGCAGCCCGACGCCCACACGTAGAAGTACGCGAAGTGCTCCTTGCAGGTGATCGCGCGCCGCAGCGCCGTGCGCCGGATGCGGTCGAGCACATCCTCCGAGATCCATCGCGCCGGGTAGGGCATGAGCGCGGACGGGCGCACCTGGCGCAGGCCGATGGTCCTGTTGCACTGGTCGAGCTTGGCGACCTCGTAGGTCCACCGGTAGGCGTCCTGCAGGAAACGCGCGGCGTGAGAGGGTGTCTTGGGCGGCATGTGCTTGACGCACCAGTCGCCGTCGAACCACACGTCGATACCGTTCATCCGCAGGTTGAAGAGGTAGTCCAGGTCCTCGCCGCGCGTGATCGCTGGGTCGAACGCCACGCGGGTGTACGCGTCGGCCGCCACGGCGAAGCAGCCGCCGCACAGCACGTTGGACCGGCAGATGCGCGTGCCGCCCAGCGCGTGGCGCATCCACTCGTTGAACTCCGAGCGCTTGGACCAGTAACGGTCGCACCAGCGCGGCCGGCTCTCGTCGGCGTACGGCGAGCCGTCGCGCAGCACGAAATAGCCCGTCTTTGCCATGATGGGCAGGCCCTGGCGGTTGGAATTGCCCAAGCCGTAGACCGCCTTGATCAGGAAGTCCTCGTCCTCCACCACCTCGTCGTCGTCCAGGAAGACGACCACGTCGTGGCCGAGCGTCGCGGCGACGGCCAGGCCCATGTTGCGGATCGCGCCGTAGCCGCGCAGGGAGAGCGCCTCCTGCTGCAGGGTCGGGGCGATGTGCTCGACCGCGCGGCAGATCGCCTGGGCCTCGGGGTCGCCGACGATCATCACACCCAGGCTGGGGTGCTGGCGGCAGATGCTCTCGACGCGGGCGCGGGCGCCGTCGCGGCAGGCGCGCGGGGCCACCAGCAGGACGATCACGCGCAGCACGCCGCGGACCTTCTCCAGGGAAGACAAACATATCTCGAGCTCGGGCATCGGCTTGGTGATGGGCGTCGCATGGTCGTAGACGCCGATCTCGCCCAGGGCGGGCAGGTACTCGGCGTCGGTCCAGTACGAGGGTATGACGATGACCGGGTTCACGGTGCTGGTGCGCCTCCTCTGACGTGCACGTACCTAGGACATTCTACGGCAATCGCGGCGCTGGCTGGCGCGCTCCCGTCCCTAGGACGTTCGTGCGGCTCGGGACGAGCGCCGTCTGCCCGCCCTCTCGGACTATGCTACTCCCCCGTGCGGACACGTTCTTCTGGCCCGGCGCCGCAGCACTCCGCGCTGTTTCTCTCCGTTGCGCTGCCTCTCTCCGTTGCGCTGTTTCTCTCCGTTGTGCTGCCTCTCTCCGTTGCGCTGTTTCTCTCCGTTGCGCTGCTTCTAGTACGGCTCGCCCAGGGGCGGCACGCGCTTGAGGCAGGCCCAGGCCCACTGCTTGCGCTGCGGGTCGGCGAGGCCGGCCGCGAAGCCGCCCAGGTGCAGCACGCGCATCCCGAGCACATCGGTCACCACGCCCGGCTCGAGCGGCTGGATGGCGTACGCTGCGCAGAAGGTCGTCGCCGCCGCATTGTCACAGATGAGCACCGTGGAGGGGCCGAGCGCCGCGACCGCCGTGCGGAAGAGCCCGGGCGTGAGGGGCGCTGGGGCCAAACCGCCGCCTGCCGCACCGTCCGTCTTACCCGCGAGCGCGGAGAGGCCCGCCCAGTCCTCCGGCGCGTAGCCTAGCGCGGTCAGCGACTTGCGCAGCGCGTCGCCGTCGGGACCGGCCAGCAGCGGCCCGCCCGCCAGCTCGTCGGCGGAGAGCTCGCCCTTGACGATCAGGACGGACGAAAAGGCATTGCCGCACACCACGACCCCGCGCGCCGCCAGCATCTCGAGCTCCATGCGTGTCTTTGCGACGTAGGCCGCGCGGCGCTCCTGCCCGCTCGTGCGCACCGCCACCCGAGCCTGCGCGGCCGCTGTCGCCTGCGCCGTCGCGGCTACATTCGCCTGCGCCGCCGTGGCGGCCGCCGACCGAGCCCGTCCGTCTTGCATGGCCCCTCCTTCGCGGTGGCCGATTCATCCACTTACCACATAGTAACTGCAACAATGCGCCCGAAATGGGTATAGAGCACATCAAGAGTGACGCAATCGCAAACCCCTACCGGGAAATGAGGTACATCATGGCTACCAAGGAACTCACGTCTGCCAACTTCGACGCGGCGGTCTCCGGCGGCAAAGCGACACTGGTCGATTTCTGGGCGAGCTGGTGCGGACCCTGCCGTGCGATGGGCCCCGTGGTCGAGGAGATCTCCGACGATATGGCCGACCAACTCGACGTCTACAAGTGCAACGTCGACGAGCAGGGCGAGCTGGCGCAGCGCTTCGGCATCGTCTCGATCCCGACGCTAATCCTCTTCAAGGGCGGGCAGCCCGCGCAGCAGTTCGTCGGCGCGATGCCCAAGGCCACGCTCGTGAGCCAGCTCAAGGCCGCGCTGTAACGCTGTAAGTAAGACGCGCTGCAACAGGCGCGCTGCAAGCGGGACGCGAGATTGGTATTGAGCCAGCGATAGGTACGTCTTCCGAACGTACATCGAGGGCGAGGAGCACATCCCCGCCCTCTTTTTTCCAGCATACCCGTCACGACTGCTATCTCCCGAGAGCCGACGGCGCGCCGGAGACCCCTCTTCGAAGATATGACCCTTTTGAGTCATCGGGGCCTTTCCGGAGCTCCCGCGGTCCGAACCGTCTCCTTTTGCGACACATTTACCTGCGGATATTCGTTTTCGTACCATCCGTTTTGTGCCATGTTTTCCCGGGGTTTGACAGCGAGCCTCCCACCAGCGCTTTTACGAGGGCTACCTCACTGCAGGGTGACTCAAAAGGGTCATATCTTCGAAGAGGGGTCCCGCCGGCGCGTTCCCCGCCACCTGAATTGGCGCGCGACGATGCCGCACATGGCAAGATCGGCGCGAGATCGTCCCCACCCTCTGCGATATGCGCGCATGCCGCACACAAGGCATTCATCTTTGCCGCCAATTGGCGCCGCGAAAAATGTTGCGCAACATATTTAAAAGTCAGTACGACACCCCTCATCAACAGAGGCCGGAAGCGCAGCTGGTCACCCGGACCGCCCTGCGCCAGGTCGAACGATTCGAGGGGGAGAACATGAAGAAGTCAACTACATTCGCAGCACAGCTTGCCGTCGCCGCCGTGTCCACCGCGGCAATCGCCGCAACGGCGCCCGCCGTCGCCGCAACGACGCCGAGTAGCCCATCGCCCGCATCACTGATTCGCCCGTGATGCCCAAAGCCCCCTGCAGACCCAGTCCGCAGGGGGCTTTCCGCAAGACGATAATTCGTGAGGTAAAACCCAAGTCTACCTGGCCCGCCAGTTCTCTGGTGAAACCCCTGTCGGGTCTCTCTCAAGCCCTCGCCGAACCCGCGCCTCGCATACTACGCATAGAGATCGGCGGCCGTCACGATTCTCAAGTTGCCCATCGCGGCGGTCTTCTTCGCAGTCGCCTCGCTCACACCATGCTTTGCAAAAAGCATGAGCGTGCGATTGGTGTAGCCTTCGATAAGCTCGGCCCGATGGGCGAGGATGCGGATGGCCTCTGTCTCGTCGAAAGAATTCCGCCACTTGCATTCCCCGGCCACCAGAGCTTTTTCACGCCTGTTGCCCACGAGAACGTCAATGTCCACCTGCTCGCGTGCCTCGGGATCGGGCCCCCACCACGTACCGAACTCCGTCGGCATAAAGGGCAGCCTCCCCTCCCGAGCCTCGCCCACCAGCCATTGCAGACATATGGATTCAAACTGCTTGCCGACATAGGTCGAAAGAGTATCCCCCAGCGCAAACCGAGCCGCCGTGCTGCCGAGACCGTTTTCGACCATGTCCGCATACGGGCTCACGAATCGATACCAATACGCAAAGAACGGGTCGGCAAGACGATAGATGCTTTTTCGCCCCCGCTCGCTCTCGCCGAATGGCCTCACCCGCTCGACAATCCCCAGGTCAGTGAGGGTCTTGAGGTAACGTCCCACCGTGCCCTCTTCGACGCCGGAACGATCCGCGATACGTTTGGGGACGGTCGCGCCAGAGGCGACGGCATCGAGGATAGAACTATAGAGGGCGGGCTCGCGCAGCTCTTGACGCAGCAGCATCTGTGGCTCGGCGTACAGGGCACCAGCCATATCGAAGCAGAGGTTTCGCACGTTGTCCTCGTACGGCAAGGACGGGTCGAGTTGGAGCAGATAGTAGGGCGTCCCGCCAAAGGTCGCGTAGTAGGTGACCAAGGACTCAGGGTCGTCGGTAGGCATCAATCGCGCCGCCTCGCGATATTCCAGCGGACGCAGGCGCACCTGCCCCGTGCGCCTGCCATACAGCGGGCTTTTCGCGCCGAGGACTTCGCTCTCCATGAAGCCCTCGTTGCTCCCGCAGACAATCATGAAGATCCCCGTTTGTTTGAAACTGTGATCGATAGCTATCTGGAGCGTGGACGGCAGTGACGGATTGGCCTGTGCGGCATAGGGAAATTCGTCGAAGGCAAAGACAAAGGGCTCGCGCTGTTGGGCCTGCTCCGCCACAAACGAGAATGCAGATGCCCAGTCATCGAAGGCTCCCGCGGACTCCGGGACCCCAAAGAAACGATAGGCCTCGCGCGAAAATGCGCGAAGGTTGAGTGCGTCGCTTTTCTGCTGGGCCGTGAAGAAGAGCGTCGGCTTGTCCCTGGCAAACTCCTGAATCAACGCTGTCTTGCCCACGCGGCGACGGCCGTAGACGACCACCATCTGAAAGGTGCCCCTTGCGGCGAGCCTGTTCAGGCTCTCGAGCTCCTGTGACCTGCCGACGAACATAGCCGTCCTTCTTTCATATTGCTGACTTACAAGTAAGTTATTTACGCGTAAGACATTGTACCTCAGATATGTAAACGCAATGCCTTCTCAGGGCCTCGAGGATATAGTTGGGCCTACGGTCGGGACCCCTCTTCATGGACTATCTTTATGCGCTTGCAGGAGCCAGTAGACCTGGAAGCGCTGCCGCAGCGAGCAGGATACGGTCGCCCCTCCCAAGTAGGGTTTTCCATACCGCTGCAGAAAACCCCGCGTCAGAGGGCAATTTCGGACTCACGGGTTCTCTCGAATTCCCCTCCAGCATGGCATTCGCCGTAGATTCGCGCAAAACCCTGCATCGGAGGGGTAACGCGCCTTCGCAGAGAGGTGTGCGTAGAACCGACGACCGTCTAGAAGGAGAACCAGCGGCTCGCAGGCTTGATCTCGAGCGGCACGATGCGTGCGTCGACGACCTTGCCGTCCTCCACCAGGATGCGGCCCATCGTGGCGCCGTTGCCGCCGCGCGGGTAGGTCGGGCTGCCCGGGTTCATGATCAGCGTACCCGTGCGAGCGTCGCGCTGGACCAGCAAGCGATGCGTGTGGCCGCAGATGGCGATGTCGCATTTACCCAGCTTGAGACGCTGTTCGTAGTGGCAGATCTGCCAGCGCAGCCCTTCGGAGCGGAAGGACACCAGCGTATCCACGTCGGGTGGGTAGGCATAGCGGTCGTAGTCGTTATTGCCCAGGCACATGTGGACGGGCGCGATCTTGGCGAGCTGCCTGTAGTCGTCGGGATTGCAGCAGTCGCCCGCGTGCACGATCACGTCGGCACCCTGCAGCGCGTCGAGCAGCTCGGGCGCCAGCCAGCCGTGCGTGTCGGAAATGACGTCGTACCTCATCGCGCGCCCCGTAGCCGGCAGCCTACAGGCCCAGCATGCGCTTGACGGCCACGACGCGGCGGCGCGAGACCGGGATCTTCTTGTCCTCGACGCCGCGCAGGCCCAGCTGCACCACGCCGCCCGAGACGGTCACGAAATCCTGCACGTACTCGAGGTTGACGATGTAGCCGCGGTGCACGCGGTAGAAGCCGTGCGGGGTGAGGCGCTGCTCGAGCTTGGCGAGCGAGATGGTCGACAGGAAGCGGTCGTCGGCCGTGTAGATGCAGGAGTAGTCGTCCTTGGCCTCCACGTAGCGGATCTGGTTGATGGGGACGAGGACCTTGTGGCCGCCCTTCTCCACGGGGATGCGCTCGGAGCCGGCGGCGGGCGCGCTGCTGACGGCGGGGGCCGCGGCGACCTTGAGGCGCTGCTCGACCTTGGTCAGGGCCTGCTGCAGGCGGTCCATCTCGACGGGCTTCATCAGGTAGTCGACCGCGTCGACGCCAAAGGCCTCCAGCGCGTACTCGCTGTACGCGGTCACAAAGACGATCGCGGGAGGGTTCTTGAGCTTGTGCAGGGCGTCGGCCAGCTGCATGCCGCTCGTCTTGGGCATCGACACGTCGAGGAAGATCACGTCGATGCCGTCGGTCACGTGCTCGCGGCTCTTCACGAGGCTGGTCACGGCGTCGCGCGCGCTCGAGGCCTCGGTAATCGTCCCCACGCGCCCCGTCTCCTCCAGCAGCGAACGGAGCTCGAAACGGGCAGGGGCCTCATCATCCACAATCAGCGCGCGCAACATGCGATCACCCTTCTAGTCGAGTCAACGATGTCCATTTTACGACAAGAAGGGCAATCAGAAAAACTGTCTTTGGCTATCCCTCCACGGGCCTGTCGGCGGGCAGGCGGAGCAGCAGCACAAAGCCGATCACCAGCAGGATGCCCACGGACAGCACGCCGAGCGAGGAGTTGCTGGTGGCCGCCGTGACGCCGGAGACGATCGCGGTGCCCATGACCGAGGCGTAGCGGCCGAAGATATCGAAGAAGCCGTAGTACTCGTTGGACTTGTCCTTGGGGATGATCTTACCGAAGTAGCTGCGGCTGAGCGCCTGGACGCCGCCCTGGAAGAGGCCCACGGTGATGGCCAGGATCCAGAACTCGGTCGCGGTCTTGAGCATAAAGGCGGCGAAGAGCACGATGCCGCAGTAGGCCACGACGGCGATGCGGATCATCTTGAGCGTGCCGTACTTTCCGGCCAGGCGCCCGTACGCGATGGCCGACGGGAAGGCCACGAACTGCGTCACCAGCAGCGCGAGCACGAGCTGCGTGGAGCTGATGCCGAGCGCCGTACCGTAGCTGGTGGCCATGCTGATCACGGTGTGCACGCCGTCGATGTAGAAGAAGAACGCGATCATGTAGGTCAGGACGACTTTGTCCGCCTTGATCTCGCGCATCGTCACGCCGAGCTCGCGGAAGGTCGCGCCGACGCTCGTGTCGCCGGCGTCGCGCCAGTGGGTCTGCTTGTAGGACTTGACCAGGGGCACCGTGAAGGCCAGCCACCACGCGGCGGTGATCACGAAGGCCAGGCGGCAGGCGCCCTGCGTCGAGATGAAGCCCGCCTTGGGTCCCACGAGGATCAGCGCGAGGCACACGATGAAGGGCACGCAGCTGCCGATGTAGCCCCAGGCGTAGCCGGCGGAGCTCACGTTGTCCATGCGGTCGTCGGACGTGATGTCCGTGAGCATGGAGTCGTAGAAGGTCATCGAGCTATTGAGGCCGATCGTGCAGATCACAAAGACCACCAGGAAGGGCGTGGCCCCCATCGGGATCGCCAGCGCCAGGCAGCCCACGAGGCCGGTCAGGAAGAAGCCCAGGAAAAACTTGACCTTCATGTCCTTGCGGTCGGCCAGCGAGCCCAGCAGCGGCATCAGGATGGCCACGACCAGCGAGGCCACCGTCTGGGCGAGGCCCCACAGGACCACGAGCTGGTCGGAGTCGCCGCCCGTGAGCAGGCTGTTGAAATAGATGGGCACCACGGAGGTGTTGAGCATCACGAGGGCGGAATTGCCCACGTCGTAGCCCACCCAGTTGCGCTCTTCCTTCGTGAACTTAAAGCTCATGAGTCCGCCGGCCATGCTGCCTCCTTGCGACGCCAACACTCCCTAGGGTAACTGTTGACGGTTGCCATCACGACGAGCGCCGCCACCGTTTCGGCAGGTGGCGGCGCTTGACAATCTAGCATCCGGCGACGTGACGGCCGCGCGTCGGGCACAAGCCTGACGTATCGCTTACACGGGCACGCGGGCGGCGAAGACGAACGTGCGGGTCACGGCTCGCAGGTCAGGCCCGCGCCACGCCTCCCTGACTACAGCGTGCGCAGGGCGTCGACCAGCGCGGTCTTGCCGGCGGTGCGGTCGTCGACCTGCTTGATCACGCGGGCGGGGCAGCCGGCCACCACGGTGTGGGGCGGGACGTCCTCGATCACGACGGCGCCGGCGGCCACCACGGCCCCCTCGCCCACGCGGCAGCCCTCGAGCACCACGCAGTTGGCTCCGATCATCACGTCGTCCTCGACCACCACAGGCGTGGCCGACGCGGGCTCCACGACGCCGGCAAGCACGGTACCTGCGCCGATGTGGCAGTGGGCGCCAACGGTCGCGCGGCCGCCCAGCACCGCGCCCATGTCGATCATGGTGCCCGGGCCGACGATCGCGCCGATGTTGAGGATCGCGCCCATCATGATCACGGCGTTGTCGCCGATCTCCACGCGGTCGCGGATGATCGCGCCGGGCTCTATGCGGGCGTTGACGCCGGAGATGTCCAGCAGCGGCACGCCGGAGTTGCGACGGTCACACTCCACGACCGCGTCCTCCACGGCGTCGCCCGCCGCCTCGAGCGCGGCCGCGAGCGGCGCGTGCTCCGCAAAGACGACCATCCCCTCCGGCCCGCCGAAGACGTGCGCGCCCTCCGGCCAGTCCACCTGTGCACCGGGAGCAAGGCGGACGTAGGCCTTGGCCGGGGTCTTCTTGGGCGCGGTGGCGATGTAGTCGATGATCGCCTGGGCGCTCATGTCGTTGGGTGTGGCCGACGTCGCGGCGGTCGGCATCGCCGCAGCTCTGGTAGCCACCTCGGGCGCGGGCGCCTCGTTTGTCTTCTCCATCGCTACTCCCCCGTCGCAAACATCAAATCGTCAAAGGTATAGAAACCGGCTGGCCGGGTCAGCAGGCGACGTGCTGCGGCGACCGCGCCGTTCACGAAGATCTGGCGGCTAGTCGCGCGGTGCGTCAGGCAGACCTCCTCGTCCGGGCCGTAGAAGTGCACCTCGTGCGTGCCGGCCACGGTGCCGCCGCGCAGCGAGTGCACGCCGATCTCGCCGGTGGGCCGCTCGCCCACCATGCCCTCGCGGCCGTAGACCACGGGGCGTTCGCCGGCGGGGTCCACCTCGGCGACCAGCATCTTTGCGGTGCCGGAGGGAGCGTCCGCCTTGAGGTTGTGGTGGGTCTCGACGATCTCCACATCCCAGCCGGGTAGGGCCTCGGACACCAGGCGCGTCGCGTGCCGCAGCGCCGCCACGCCCAGCGAGTAGTTGCCCGACCAGACCACGGGCGCCGCCTCGCCCAGCGCGCGCAGGGCGGCAAGGTCGTCTGAGCTCATGCCGGTCGTGCCGCTGACCAGCGCGGCGCCAGTGCGGCGGACGTACGCCGCCACGTGCGGCACGGCCGTCGGGCGCGAGAAATCCACCACGAGGTCGGCCGCCGGCGCCTCGGCGTCGAGCTCGGCGATGGTGTCCACGTCGTAGCCGCGAACCTCGTCGAATTCGCCGGTCTCCAGCAGCGCCTGCTCGAGCAGCCAGCCCATGCGCCCGTTGGCGCCCACGATGATGGCTGATGCCATGTGTGTCTTCCCTCCTACTCGATCACGCCGGCCGCCACGAGCGCCGCACGCAGGCGCGCGCGATGCTCGTCGGTCATCGGCCAGAGCGGCTGGCGGTAGCTCTCGGTGATCATGCCCATCATAGCGAGCGCGGCCTTGATGGGGATCGGGTTGACCTCGCAGAAGAGCGAGTGCACCAGCTCCAGGCCGCCGACCTGGATGTCGCGCGCGCGGCGCACGTCGCCCTCCAGGTAGCTCATGACCATGTCGTGCACGAGCTGCGGCTGGACGTCGGCCCACACGGAGATCACACCCGAGCCGCCCAGCGACAGGATGGGCACGACCATGTCGTCGTTGCCGGAGTACATGCGGAAGTCGTCGGAGAGGTACTGCGCCACCGTGCTCGCGTAGGAGATGTTGCCCGAGGCCTCCTTGATGCCCATGACGTTGGGGTGCGTGCAGAGGCGCGCGACGTTGCGCTCCGAGATGGAGCAGCCCGTGCGGCCAGGGATGTTGTAGAGGATCACGGGCAGGTCCACGTCGTCGAGCACGGCGAGGAAGTGCTGGTAGATGCCCTCCTCATTGGACTTGTTGTAGTACGGGGTGATCAGCAGCAGGCCGTCGACGCCCAGCTCGGCCAGGCCGCGGGACTTGGCCAGCGACTCATGCGTGGCGTTGGAGCCGGCGCCGCCAATCACGGGAATGCGGCCGGCGACGTCCTTGATCACGCGCTCGGCCACGGCGTAGTCCTCGGCGTCGGTCATGGGCGACGACTCGCCCGTCGTGCCCAGCACGAGGATGCCGTCGGTGCCATTCTGCAGATGGAAGTCGACCAGACGGTCGAGCGCGGGGAAGTCGATCTGCCCATTCTCATCGAACGGGGTGACGAGCGCGACGATAGAGCCTTCGAGTCCACGGGGATCCATAGTGGTGTCCTTTCTATTGGCGCCTCCCCTACCTGGGAAGACGTACGGTGTTTTACGGTGCTTCTTCTTGAATACATCCGCCCAACGGGCGGCGATGCGAAGACAAACGCAGCCCCAGCGGCCGCGCCGACTCCGCGGTGAGGTGGCCAGCAACCCCGGGCGCAGGGCCCGGACCTACTGGCTAGAGCTTTCGCTTGGAGTCCCCGCCGGCGTTGTCGACGGTGGTGACGGTGACGCCGGAGTCCTTGGCTGGAGTGTCATAGGTGGTTGTCTGCCATCGGGCGGCGAGGGTCAGCGCGCGGCAGCCGACCTCGGTCGCATCGAGGGTCGCGAAGTAATCGGTCACGCGCTCGGCGCGGCGGATCAGCTCGGTCGTGCCGTCGGCACGCAGCAGCACCTCGGCGCTGCGGAGCTTGCCGTTGTAGTTGTAGCCCATGGAGTGGCCGTGCGCGCCGACGTCACGGATCAGCAGCAGGTCGCCGAGGTGGGTCTCGGGCAGCGGGCGGTCCTGGGCGAGCTGGTCGCCGTTTTCGCAGAGGCCGCCCACCACGTTGTAGGTGGCGAGCGCGGGCGCGTCTTCGCGGCCGAGGACGTCGATGCGGTGGTAGGCGCCGTAGAGCTGCGGGCGCATGAGGTTGGCGGAGCAGGCGTCCACGCCCAGGTAGCGGCGGTAGGTCTCCTTCTCGTGGATCACGCGCGTGAGCAGGGCGCCCGCCGGCGCGAGGAGCCAGCGGCCCAGCTCGGCGTAGAGCGCGACGTCGCCCATGCCCGCGGGGACGAGCACGTCCTCGTAGGCGCGGCGCACGCCCTGGCCGATGGCGACGATGTCGTTGGCACGGTCGGCGTCGGCCGGGTCGTACGGAATGCCGATGCCGCCCGACAGGTCCACGAAGCCGATGTGGATGTCCAGGTCGCGGGCCAGGTCGGCCACGAGCTCGAAGAGCTGGCGGGCCAGGCGCGGGTAGTAGTCGCCGCCCAGCGTGTTGCTGGCGAGGAAGGCGTGCACGCCGAACTCCTCGACGCCGTGGTCGCGCAGGTAGGCGAAGGTCTCGCGGAGCTGCGGGACGGTCATGCCGAATTTGGAGTCCTCGGGCGTACCGATGATGCCGTTTGCCGCCTCGAAGGTGCCGCCGGGATTCACGCGGCAGCAGACCGTGCGCGGGAAGGCGCCGACGTGCTGCTCCCAGTAGGCGGGCATGTCGGCGGCGTCGAAGTTGACGATCGCGCCGAGGTCGACGGCCAGGCGGTAATCGGCGGCGGGTGTGTCGTTGGAGGTGAGGATCATATCGTGGCCGGTCAGGCCGCAGGCCTGGGCCAGCAGCAGCTCGGGCGCGGTGGCGCAGTCGCAGCCGCAGCCCTCCTCGGCCAGGAGCTGGATGATGCTGGGGTTGGGCGTGGCCTTGACGGCGAAGTACTCGCGGAAGCCGGGGCACCAGGCGAAGGCGTCGGCGAGCGCGCGGGTGCGGGCGCGGATGGCGGCCTCGTCGTAGAGGTAGAGCGGCGTGCCGTACGTCGCGGCGAGCTCTTCGGCCCGCGCGGCAGTCAGATGGATCTCGTCTGCCTGCGCTTCTGCCGCCGGCGCCACGCCTACCTGCGCCTCGTTTGCTTGCGTCTCGTCTGCCTGCGCCACGCTCGTCTTCGCCTCCCCTCGGCTCGCGTCCCTATCGCTAGCATGCAACCCATCGCCAGAAAAATCTGAGGATAGAAAAACACTTTGTGCGGGTCACTTTACCTGCGGAGCGGGTCATTTCGCGCGCCGGACCGCAGCTTGTAACGCGTTTGCCATGATTGGCCGCACCGACGGAAGACGTTCGACCCCTTCCTCACGCCGACGGAAAGGCGGTAATTCGCTTCCACGCCGACGGAAGGCGTCCACCGAAGGCTGAGCTTGGCGTTTGTGGCAGCGGAGGCTCTCCGTCGGCGTGGTTGTCTGCCCCTGCTGTTGAGGACTAGTTCGCGTCTATCCACGTGGCAGCCCTGGCCATCAAGGCGCCATTGCATCAGACTAAACCAGCAACGGCAGGTCTACCCTGTATAGGTAGGGATCGAGACGAGGGAGGTAGAGTTTTGTGATTACCACTGAGTACATCTCCACCCCGGGCGAGATCCTGAAGGAGGAGTTCCTCGAGCCGCTGGGCATCAGCCAGTACCGCCTGGCCAAGGCGATCGGCAAGCCCGAGTCGGCCATCTCCGCCATCGTGAACGGCCGCCGCTCCATCTCCGTCGAGATGGCCTGGCTGCTGGCGCAGGCGCTCGGCACCACGCCGGAGTTCTGGCTCAACCTCGAGTCGACCTACCAGCTGAAGACCTTCGACGCGTCGGCGATGCCCGAGGTGGCCGCGCTCGCATAAGAAAGCAGGGCAGTAAGACAACAAAGCACTAGGGCTGAGATTGCATCTCAGACGCCAGTCGCGCTTTGGGAGCCGCTTTACAGAAAATCGCGGAAATGTGCCTTCCGAAGAACGATTGTGCTCGCAGCCCCTCCGGCAGTTCGTGCTTCGGAGGCCAGTTTGCAGCGATTCGCGGCAAAAGGGCTTCCAAAGAACGATTCGGTGCGCCACGCGACCGGCTGTTCGTACTTCAAAGGCCAAATCTACGCGATTCGCTGCAAAGCGACCCTTGGAGAACGAACCGCTGATGGTCAGGAGCGGAGGGTAAGGAAGACGGACAGTCTCCCAGTAGCGTGGAACGCACCTGCAGGAGATCTACGCCAGAGACCCGTATACTAAATCTCTCTAATTTCGTGAGATTTAGTATAAGTGCACTTTGCTCGTCGGCACGCACGGCTCGTCGGCATGCACGGCACGTTGGCACGCACGCGTGTCACCCCGCCCCTACTCCGGGATCTCGAAGTGCTGGTAGTCCTTGCGGCTGCTCCAGTCGCCGCCCCAGCTGAAGCCCGCCTCCGTGAAGAGCCGATAGCACAGGTCGCCCCGCTCGATCTTGTACGGGCTGTCGACGCTGCGGTCCGTGTACGGCTCGGAGCCGACCGGCTCGACCGCGCCCGTCGACAGGATGATGAAGGGGTTGTAGAACGTATTGATGTCCACGGCGAGCCCGTAGGCGTGGCGCGAGATCTGGCTCGTGCCCTCGATGATCCGCGTGTTGAAGGCCGAGCTGTTGTCGTCCTCCATGCTCAGCTCGTCTTCGCCACCGTACCCCTCCACCAGGCGCATCTTCTCGATGGGGTAGCCCGCGTCGTAGAGCTGGCGGAAGATCGAGACGCACGTGTCCGCGATGCGCGCGTTGAGCACCATCTCACCCACGTGCGTGACGCCGTCGGCGTCCTTGTGCAGCACGCGGATGTGGCGCAGCTCGTCGCGGGAGACGGGCGTCTCGTCTTTGAAGCTCACGCCCTGCATGCGGGCAAAGAGCTCGTCATCGATCGGCTCTACAAAGAAGAACGCGTCCTCGCCGCCCGCCTCAGCGATCTGCGCGTCAGTGAGCACAGTGCCCGCTGCGAGCCGGCTGAGGTCGATGGGCAGCTTGGCGGACGCGACCTCTCCGGAGCCAGAATCGATCGTCTTACCGGGGCGCTCGGAAGATGAGTCAGTCTCGACAGGAGCATCGGCCTCGGCGACCTCAGCAGAACCCGCAGACTCGCCGCTCGTCTTCACGCCGAAGACCCGCCATGCGCATCCGCAGGTCAACGATATGCAGAGGCACACCGCCAGCGCAACAGCTCGGTGGCCGACCATTCGTGCGTCACCCCCGCAACCCCGAGAGTTATGCGTCCGTCTTACCTGCGCCATGTGCCCTCCTGCAGGGCCCCGTCACCCGGTGCGCCTCGACCTCACCCGGTGCGCCTCGACTCGCCTAGTACGTCTCAACCTCGCTCACGACGGTATCGGACCACTTGGTGCCCTTGTAGACGGAGTCGATCGTCACACGGATCGACGTCGTCTGCCGCGGCGAGCCGAAGTCCAGCTGCTGGTAACTGCCGCACTCGTCCGACAGGGTGTAGGAGTACTGGCTGCCGTCGGAGAGTGTGACGGTGACGTCCTTGGGTCGGTTGTTCTTGTAGTAGAGGTCTTGGGACTTGCAGTAGCCGTTGAGGATGCTGATGCCCTGGACCTGTTGCAGCGAGCCGGCGGAAATCTCGAACCACTCCCCCAGGCCATCGCCGCTCGCACCCTCAGCCCAGCCCGTCTGGGCGTCGCCGTCGGTCAGGTTGTTGGGGCCGTAATAGGACGTGACGCTGTCGCCCGGCAAAGACGAGCTGGCGCTCGCCGCTGAGAAGACGGGCGGATACGCGGCGGGCGGCACAGTCGTCGAGGTGCCGGCGCTGGAGTCCGTGGTGTCGACGCTGGACGCGCCAGAGTCCGACGTGTCCGCGCTGGTCGAGTCGCCGCTCTCCCAACCCGAGTTGGCAGGCGAATCCGCGCCTTCGGAAGAAGTGCCCGAGTCCCCGGTGCCTACCGACACGGAGGGTTGCTCCTGCGCGCCCCAGGGCAGAGAAGCGGACGTCCCGTCGAGCACAAGGAACTTCACGACGAGCACAACGAGGACGACGGCTACCGCCGCACCGGCGACGATGAGCGGGATGTTATTGCCGCCCGGCGACGTGGGGGCAGCGGAGTCGGGCATGTAGTCGGGAGCATACTCGGGCGCGTACCCAGGCGCGTACCCGGAAGCGTCATCAGACGCAGAATCGGGCATGTACCCAGGCGCGTACCCCGATACATCTTCGGGCGCGTACCCCGGCTGGGACTCCTCGAAGTCTTCATCGGCAGGTGCCCCGCACACCGTGCAAAATTTCGCGTCATCCGGAATCTGCGCCCCACAGTTGGTACAAAACACCGCACACCTCTCCCTACGTGCTTCTGCGTCTCATGCATCCAGCATACAGCGGAATGCGCCGGGCTGCCTCACCCCTCGTCGTAGGGAACCCTGAAGGCGTCCAAGAGTTTCTTGACGTAGTCCTGACCCGTGAGCGCGGTGCCCCGCAGGTAGCCCGGCTCGCGCGCGTACTCGGAGAGCCCGCGGTAGTAGTACGTCTTGAGCTCATCGGTGATGATGAAGGGCACCACGCCGTGCTTCAGGCACTCCTTCAGCGCGATGAGCCTGCCCACGCGGCCGTTGCCGTCCTGGAAAGGGTGGATGCGCTCGAGCCTCCAGTGGAATTCGAGGATCTGGTCCAGGCCAACCTGGTCGGGGTCCGCCTTGCCCAGGTCCGCGTACCAAGAGAGCGGCTCTGCCATGCGGCCTTCGACCTCCTCGGGCTTGGCGGTCTCCACGCCGCCCACCTCGTTCGGGAGTCGCTTGTAGTCGCTCACGGCGAACCAGTCGCGCGACGCATCCTGTGTGCCGGCTTTGAGCATCCCATGCAGCCGCTTGATGTAGGCCTGCGTGAGCCGCTGGCCCGCCGTGTCGATCACGTAGTCGATGCAGTGGAAGTGGTTGACCGCCTCGATCACGTCGTCGACGTTCACTGCCCCCTCCCCCGCACCGATGGTGCGCGTCTCGAAGATCAACCTCGTCTGGTCGTGGGTGAGGCGGCTGCCCTCGATGTGGTTGGAGTTGTAGGTGAGGTCGATCTGCAGCCGGTGGTAGATGCCGCCGGGCATCCGTGCGTCCTTCTCGTCACGCAGCACCTGCAGCAGGTCGCGCTTCTTCTGCTTTGCGGTGGGCTTCCTGCCAGGCTTTTGTGCGTCCGCGGGGACGTTCCACGTCTTGCCAGTGATGAACGCCCCGGGCACGCGGCCCTGCGCGCAGTAGTTGCGTACAGAGCGCTCCGACACGCCCCACTTCGCGGCGGCTTCTCTGACTGAGATGTATTCGAGCATCTTCGCCCACTTCCAGTATCGGCAATTTTATTGGTATTTTACTATCTTTAATTACGACGAATTTTTGCCGATATAGGAAACCCCCATCAAATCGGTGAGATTGAACCGTAACGGGAGCTGAAATCAACCTCAGAGTGTCACCGGTCTTGTTTGATGTCGCATGACGTCATGACAGAATGTCGCTATGCGACACACCTTCATGTCGTATAGCGACATCAACGGATATCGCCCAACGCCGCCCGCTGTACGCCTCGCGGGGACGCTACTTCATCAGGTTCCACGACGAAGACCGCCAGATGGACAACGACATGCTGCGGCACTACTACCTCGACCAGCGGCAGGATTACTCCTCTTGGGAAAGGGCCAGCTCTGGCAGTGGGATTGCGGACGTTGATGAAGACCTGCTCCGAGCCTACCTCGAAAGGAGCGCCGAGAAAGGGCGTCTCTCGCTCGCGTACACCGACGCGCGGACGGTGCTCGGCAAGCTCGGTCTCCTTTACGACACCGAGAAGCTCAACAATGCTGGCAACGTGCTTTTCTCCAAAGAAGGACCCGTGCGGCTGAAGCTCGCCAAGTTTGCCTCCGAAACGCGCCTCACGGTCCTAGACCTACAGGTATTTGCGGGCAACGTCTACGAGTGCATCGACAAGGGGATGGACTTCGTCTCGTCGAGCATCGACTGGCGCGTGAGGTTCACGGGCGGCACACGACGGGAGGAGGTCGCGGAGATCCCCATGATCGCCCTGCGCGAGATCGTGGTGAACGCCTTCGCACACGGCGACTACGATGCGAGCACCGATTTCGAGATTGATGTCTACGCCGATCGGGTCTGCGTGTATTCCCCTGGCATGTTCCCCAAACCGTACACGCCGGAGGACTTTGCGCGGCGAGGCATCGAGCCGATACCGCTCAACAAGAAGATCTCGGAGACCCTGTTCCGTGACGGTACAATCGAGCAGGTGTCCACCGGTTTCGAGCGAGTCTTCGATGCATGCGGCGAGCAAGGGGTCCGCTACGCATACGAGGAGACCGCGACAGGGTTCCGCTTCACGTTCTACCGCCGCGGCACGGGCGCAGAGCGCAAGCTAACCGCAACAGAAGAGAGAATCGTCGCGGCGATGCAGGTAAATCCGCTCGCCAGCACAAAAGAGCTCGCAGAAACATGCGGCGTCAGCGTGCGCACCGTGCAACGGCTCGTAAAAACTCTCACGAAAGAAGGCGTAGTCGCTCGCATGCCCGCGGGCGATAGGTATGTGTGGGAAACGGACGGGCAAGTCAGACTGTAGCAGGTTCACGCGCTCATCTTGCGGAGAGCGACGGCGTGGCTGATGAGGCGCGGCGGCTGAGGCGGGTCGAAGTCGTCGCCGCCGAAGTCCGCGATGTCCCATGCTCCCCAGCCGTCGGCGAGGCGACGTCGGTATCACGCTAGAACTTAGGGTAAGCGCAAACTGCCTTGATTGCACTACCATAGTGCGTTTTATCGCCAAAATCGCACTTTTTGTGTGCGATTTTTTGTTAAAATTGCACTGTCATAGTGCAACTTGATTGAGGCAAACGATGGATCAACTCTTCGAATATATGGAACGCCAACTCGCGAGCGTCACCACGGGCTTCCACAGATACCTCTACCCGTCGATCAACTGGGACAACCGCATGCTCGGCCTCGTCGGTCCGCGCGGCGTGGGCAAGACGACCCTCTTTCTCCAACGCATCAACGAGACGCGCGGAGCGAATCGATCGCTCTATGTCTCTGCGGACCACATGTATTTCGCCGACCACACGCTTTTCGAGGTGGCGGATCGGTTCGTCAAGGATGGGGGCACGCACCTCTATATCGACGAGGTGCATAAGTACCCGGCCTGGTCCCGCGAACTCAAGATGATGTACGACTCTCTGCCCGACCTGCACGTCTACTTCACCGGCTCCTCCGTTCTCGACATCGAGAAGGGCGAGGCGGACCTCAGTCGCCGTGCGCCCAAGTACCTCATGCAAGGTCTCTCCTTCCGGGAATATCTCGCGATGATGCACGGCGTGGACGCTCCGATCCTCACACTCGAGGACGCGATCGCACACAAGGCACAACTCCCCGGGATCGCACACCCGCTTCCGCTCTTTCAGGAATACCTGCGGCGCGGCTACTATCCCTTTGGCTCCGATGCGGACTTCCCTATCGAGCTCGGGCAGGTGATCACACGCACGCTCGAGGTAGACATCCCCCAATATGCGAGCATGAACGTCTCCACGGGACGCAAGCTCAAGCGCCTCATGGCCGTAGTCAGCACGCTCGCGCCCTTCAAGCCCAACATGACCAAGCTCGGCAGTCAGATCCAATCCAGCCGCAATAGCGTCGAGGACTACCTCGCCTATATGGAGAAGGCCGGTATGGTGGCCCAGCTGCGCGACGGCACGGGCGGCCTGGGATCGCTCGGCAAGGTCGACAAGGTCTACCTCGACAACACAAACATCCTCTACAACCTCAGCGGCGGGCAAGAAGACATCGGCAGCGTGCGCGAGACGTTCTTCTTCAATCAGACGCGCGTAGGATATCGGGTGACGTCTTCGGCGATCTCGGACTTCGAGATCGATGGGGTGACGTTCGAGGTCGGGGGCAAGAGCAAGACCAGCGACCAGCTCAAGGGCGCTGAGCGCGGCATCGTCGTGAAGGACGACATCGAATACGGTCACGGAAATGTCGTGCCGCTCTGGGCTTTTGGCCTATTGTATTGATGCATTGTTGTATCGATGCGATGCGAGCCCATCATGCAGTGGGCACATGGTACGCCTCGGAGCCTTATAGAGACCCCTGCGCCACCTACGGCAGGCGGACGAGACTCTCGTAGACGGCGAGGCCGCGCATGAGCACGTCTTCGTCGAAATCGAAGCGGTCGGAGTGCAGCGGCGCGTCGCCGCCCGTGCCCAGCAGCAGGAAGACGCCCGGGAGCCACCGCTGGTACCAGGCAAAATCCTCGGCAATCATCAGCGGCGCGTCGAGCGTCTGCAGCTCGGGGACCGCCTCGCGCACGAGGTCGTAGAGCGCAGCGTCGTTGGTGACGGGCGGGTAGCCCTCACTGAAGTGGACGCGCGCCGTGCAGCCCAGCGCCGCGGCGTCGCGCTCAGCCAACGCCGGCAGCTCGGTGCGCAGCCGGTCGCCCATCTCCACCGAGAACGTCCGCAGGCTCCCCTCCAGACGCGCGCGGTCGGCGATCTGGTTGCGGACGCTGCCAGCCTCCATGCGACCGAACTTGAGCACGCAGGACTCCTCGCGCCGCGCTTCTTCTACCAGCGTATACGCGTCCAAGAGGAACCGCGCGCCTGCCTCCAGCGCGTCATGCCCGAGCTCCGCGCGCGCGATATGCGAAGCCGTGCCCTCGATGGTGACGGTCGTCTCGTTGGAGGCGGCGAGCAGCGCGCCCGGGCGCGAGGCGACCGTGCCGTACGGCAGCTCGGGCCACAGGTGAAAGCCGTAGATCCGGTCCACGCCCAGACGCTCGAAGACGCCCGACTCGCAGACGCGCTTGGCGCCGCCGGTCGTCTCCTCTGCCGGCTGGAAGACGAGCAGGAGCGAGCGCGGCAGCTCATCGAGATGACGGGCGACGTGCTGTGCGAGTCCGAGCACCATGGCCATGTGGCCGTCGTGGCCGCACGCGTGCATGCAGCCGGCGTGGCGCGAGGCGAAGGCGCGGCCGGTCCGCTCGGTCACGGGCAAGGCGTCCATGTCGGAGCGGACGGCGGTCGCGTGCGACGTTCCGCGATCAAAGAAGCAACAAACCGTCGAGGTCGCGGGGCTGAAGACCGTCTTGTCGCAGGGCAGCGCCTCGAGGACCGCGCGCACGTAGGCGATGGTCTCGGGCAGGTCGTCGTCCAGCTCTGGGATCTGGTGCAGGTCGCGTCTGTAACGTCGCAGCAGCTCGGCGGTGGGCTCGGTACTCGCGGGCACCACGCTGACGACGGGCGCCGCGCCGGCCATGGGTATCTCGGACGCCGCTTCGGTCGCGGGCACTTTCTGTCCTTCTTCCATGTCAGGCCTCCCCGCGCAGGCTGCGCACAAAGCGGGCGAGGCGGGCAAGGCCCTCGTCGAGTACGTCGTCGGCCGCGGCGTAGGAGATGCGGGCGTACCCCTCCGTGCCAAAGCAGGTGCCCGGCACGAGCGCGACACCCGCCTCGCGGATGGCGCGCTCGCAGAAGACGTCACTGGGCAGCCCCAGGCCCGCCACCTGCGGAAACGCGTAGAAGGCACCCGCTGGGCGCACCAGCGGCAGACCCATCTCGGCACAGGCCGCCACCACGCGGTCGCGCCGCGCGTGCCAGGCGTCGCGCAGGGGCGCGGCGTCCACGGCCAACGCCACCTCGCCCGCACGCTGCACAAACGCCGGCGAGCACGAGACGAGGAACTGGTGGGCCTTTGCGATCGCCGCAGCCAGCTCGCCGTGTGCCGCTGCCCAGCCCATGCGCCAGCCGGTCATCGCCCACGGCTTGCTGAAGCTGCCGACCGCCACCGTGCGGTCCGCGAGCTCGGGGTGCCGGCAGGCAAAGCGCTCGAACCCCGCGTCAAACACCAGGTCAGCGTACACGTCGTCGCACACCACCGCGAGGTCGTGCCGCGCGGCGATGTCGGCCACGGCGTCCAGGCTCACGGCGTCGAGCACGCAGCCGGTGGGGTTGTTGGGCGAGTTCAAGACGATCGCGCGGGTCTGCGGCGTGACGACCGCCGCCAGCATGTCGGCGCGCAGCTGGAAGTTCGTCTTCTCCGTGGGCAGCGTCACGGGCACGCCCTGGAGCAGCGCGACCTGCGAGGCGTAGAGCGAGAAGGCGGGCGTGGGGACGATGACCTCGTCGCCGGGGTTGAGCAGCGCGGCAAAGGTCGAGGCCAGCGCCTCGGTCGCGCCGATGGTCAGCACCACGTCGTCGGGCGCCACGTCGAGGCCCCAGGCGCGCTCGTGCTCGGCGATCGCCGCGCGCAGGGCGGGCGAACCGGCATTGGGCGGGTAGTGGGTGTTGCCCGCCGCGAGCTCCTCGCGCGCCGCCTCGCGGATGGGCGCGGGTGTGTCTTCGCCCGGCTCGCCGAGCGTGAGCGAGACGCAGCCCGGCACCTCACGGGCCATCGCGGCGTAGCGCCGGATGCCCGAGGGCGCGAGCGTGTCGAGGCGCGCGTTGAGGTGCATGTCTTCTCCCGTCTGTCGTCGTCGGCTGCCCGTACGCGAATCGATGCAGATTTAACGATGCAGATTCTACCTGCGCCACGTTGCCGCTTCATGACGGAATGCCTGGCCTCCGTCCTCCGCCTGTCTTCGGGCGATACAGACGATACGGGGTACCCGCACGCAAACGCCCAGCTCACGATGCCGGACCCCCCGTTCCGGCTGTATTCCGTCTACAGACGGAACGGGGGATCCGGGAACAAACGACCAGTTCGCCGTTCTGGATCCCCCATTGCGTCTGTATTCCATGTACAGACGGAACAGGGGATTCGAGCGCAAACATGCAGGTCGTAATGCCGAATCCCCTGTTCCGGCTGTATGCCAAGCCGCAGATGGCGCCGGTCGCGGAGCAAAGACGGGCGGGGCGGCGGCGGGTCCACACTGCAGCTGTAAGAATCTCGTGGCGCGGGAGGGCGACGAGCTGCGGAGCGGCACGTCCGTCTTATCATGTGGCGCATGAGCAGAAATCAGAGCAGTCAAACCACCGTGCAAACCACCAACCAGACCGCAGACGACAAATACCGGCAGATGACCGAGGCGCCGGTGGAGCGGCTCGTCCTCACGCTGGCCGGCCCCGCCATCCTCGCCAACCTCGTCACCGCCATCTACAACATCTGCGACACGTACTTCGTCGGCCAGCTGGGCACGTCGGCCGAGGGCGCGGTGGGCATCTCGTTTGTGGCCATGACGCTGATCCAATCCGTGGGCTTCGGCCTGGGGCAGGGCACCGGCAACGCCATCTCGCGCGCGCTCGGCCGCCAGGACCGCGAGCTGGCCTGCATCTACACCAACGTGGGCCTCGCGGGCTCACTCGCCGCGGGCATCCTAATCGCGGTGCTGGGTAACGTCTTCATCGTGCCGCTCTGCCTGTTGTCGGGCTCCACTACCACGATCCTCCCCTACGCGCGGGTCTTTGTGGGCATCATCCTGATGGGCGCGCCTTTCATGTGCTCCACGCTCATGCTCAATTTCCAACTCCGCATGGAAGGCGAGGCCTTTTATTCCATGCTCGCCATCATGAGCGGCGCGGTCCTCAACACGCTGCTCACCCCCTTCCTGATCTACGTGGTCGGCATGGGCATCGCGGGCAGCGCCACCTCGACCGTGATCTGCGAGGGGATGAGCTTCTTCCTGCTGTGCTACCTGATGAACCGCATCGGCATCACACCCCTGTCGCGCGCATGGCTGCGCCGCCCCGACCGCGCGATGGTCGGCGAGATCTTCAACGGCGGCTTCCCTTCCTTCATCCGCCAGGTGATGCTGGGCATGGCGACCACGCTGCTCAACATGGCAGCGCGCCCCTTCGGCGACGCGGCGATCGCGGCCATGGCCATCGTGCAGCGCGTGAGCAGCCTGGGCAACTACATGCAGATCGGCATCGGGCAGGGCTTCCAGCCCACCATCGGCTACAACTACGGGGCCAAGAAATACGATCGCATCCGCACCGGGTACCACTTCTCCAAGCGGACCGCCTTCTTCGTCGTTGCGGCCATCGGCGTCTGCACCTTTGTGCTCGCCGAGCCCATCGTGCGCGTCTTCTCCGACGATCCCGAGGTCATCCCTATCGCGGTGCTGGCGCTGCGCATCGAGAGCGTCACGCTGCCCTTCACCGGGTCGGCCATGATCACCAATTTCCTGCTGCAGACCACCGGCCGCATGTGGCGCGCCACCATCCTGGGCGCCTGCCGGCTCGGACTGGTGCTCGGCCCCGTGGTCGTGGTGCTCCCGCCGCTGCTGGGGCTCCTGGGCGTACAGCTGGCCCAACCTGTGACCGACCTCATCACCTTTGCCATCAGTCTGCCGATGGAGTGGGCCATCCTGCGCGAGCTCGGCGAAGAAGAGCAGGCCGCGGGCAGCGCCCGCTAGGACAAGCCGCGCGGGAGGCGCAGGCCGCTGGGCAATAGCGGCGTGAGCTGCGGGTGAGCGGGTGTGAAAATCGGGCACGAGGGCACGGGCCAATAGGCGCTGGCGGACCGGTGCGGAGGGACGGGCGCGGACGGGCAGGCGCTGAAGGGCGGGTTCGGAGGGGCGAGCACGAGTATGCAGGCGCTGGCAAGCTGATCAGACTTCGCGCCAACGTCGCAATCGCACTTTGGGTGTCATTTCTAAGCGTCTCGCTGCAGTCTGGCTTCCAAAGCGTGGTCAGACGATTTGCTGGCTTACGCAATCGTACTTTAGATGCCACTTCTACGCGATTCGCTGTAAATCAGCCTCCAAAGCGCGATTGGACGATTGGCTAGCTTAGCCCATCGTACTTTGGAAGCCGAATCTACGCGAATCGCTGCAAATCGGCTCCCGAAGAACGATGAGTCGAAAAACCGAGCGTCGCAATCGCGCTTTGGATGCCGAATCTACGCGATTCGCTGCAAATCGGCTCCCGAAGAACGATGGGGCAATTGGCTGGCGCGACCGTTCGCGCTTTGGATGCCGAATCTACGCGAATCGCTGCAAACGGGCATCGGAAGAACGATTAGCCGAAGAGCGGTTCTTCGAAGCGGCGGCGAAGACAGATCGGTGGGCGGAGGTACAGGCGGCGCCGGACGTAGGCTCTGCGGGGAGACGGTGCGGTACCAAAGACGCGCGGGCAGATTTAGCGCGGCACAAAAAAGACCCCGGGACCGAAATCCCGGGGTCTGACGTGCTAGAACGCGAGCCTTAAGCAGCGCGGCTGGCTCAGCGGCTGTGCGGCTGGCTCAGCGGCTGCGCGGCTGGCTCAGCGGCTGCGCGGCTGGCTCAGCGGCTGCGCGGCTGGCTCAGCGGCAGCGCGGCTGGCTCAGCGGCGCGGGTGCGCACGGACGAACCGGCGCACCCGCGCGGAGCGGCGAAGACTTACGCCTCGGCGTACATCTCCTTGAGCTTGAGCAGGTGCGCGTAGCGAGCCATAGCGGCCTCCTCGTTCTGCGCGAAGAGCTCCTCGGCGCGATCGGGGAAGGAACGCATCAGGCCGGCGTAACGGGCCTCGTTCTGCAGGAACTCCTGGTAGCCACCCTTCGGCTCCTTGGAGTCGAGCGTGAACTTCTTGCCCTCCTCGGCGGCGGGGTTGAAGCGGAAGAGGTTCCAGTAGCCGCAATCCACGGCACGCTTCATCTCCTCCTGGCAGTGCATCATGCCGCCCTTCTTGATGGAGTGCAGCTCGCACGGGCAGTAGCCGATGATCAGGGACGGGCCGTCGTAGGCCTCGGCCTCCTGGATGGCCTTGAGCAGCTGGTTGGGGTTGGCGCTCATGGCGACCTGGGCGACGTAGACGTAGCCGTAGGTCATCTCGATCTCGGCGAGGCTCTTCTTCTTGGTCGGCTTGCCGGACGCGGCGAACTGGCCGAGCTGGCCGATGTTGGACGCCTTGGAGACCTGGCCGCCCGTGTTGGAGTAGATCTCGGTGTCGAAGACGAAGACATTGACGTTGTTGCCGGAGGCAAGGACGTGGTCCAGGCCACCGAAGCCGATGTCGTACGCCCAGCCGTCGCCGCCGAAGATCCAGAAGCTCTTCTTGGTGAGGTACTGGCCGTTCTCACGCAGGTACTTGGCGTCCGCGTCGTCGGAGCCCGCGATGGCGTCGAGCAGCTTGACCGCGGCGTCCTTGCTCTCCTCGTAGGTGCCGAGGGACTCGAGCCAGGCAGTGGCGGCCTCGGCGGCAGCGCCCTCGCCCTGGGCGAGCTTGGAGGCGTGCTCCTTCAGCTCGTTCTGGACGGCCTGATAGCCGAGGTACATGCCCAGGCCGTGCTCCGCGTTGTCCTCAAAGAGGGAGTTGTTCCACGCGGGGCCGTGGCCGGCCTTGTTGACCGTGAACGGCGAGACGGCACCCGGGTTGCCCCAGATCGAGGAGCAGCCGGTGGCGTTGGAGATGAACATGTGGTCGCCGTAGAGCTGGGTGACGAGGCGCGCGTACGCGGTCTCGGCGCAGCCGGCGCAGGAGCCGGAGAACTCCAGGTAGGGCTGACGGAACTGGGAGCCCTTGACGTTGTTGGTCTGCAGCTCGGGCTTGTCGGCGACCTCGGCCACGGCGTAGTCGAAGCTGGCCTGCTCGACGGCCTCGTCGGCCTGCGGCACCATGGTCAGGGCCTTCTCGCCCTTCTTGCCCGGGCAGACGGCCACGCAGTTGTAGCAGCCCATGCAGTCGAGCGGGGAGACGACCACGGCGAACTTCATGCCCTTGGCCTTGGGGCCGATGGCGTCGATGGTGCGCATGGTCTCAGGCGCGGCAGCGGCCTCGGCCTCGTCCATGGCGACCAGACGGATCGTGGCGTGCGAGCAGACATAGGAGCACTGGCCGCACTGGATGCAGTTGTCGGGGTTCCAATGCGGGACCATGACCGCGGTACCGCGCTTCTCGTACTGGGAGGCACCGGTGACCCACTGGCCGTCGGCGTAGTCCATGAAGGCGGACACGGGCAGGCTGTCGCCGTCCATGTTGTTGACGGGGATGGTAATCGCCTTGACCTGCTTGACGATCTCCTCGCGGCCGGTGAGCTGGGCCTCGGGGTCGTCGTCGGTGGCGTTGGCCCAGTCGGCGGGCACGTCGAACTTGACGAACGCGGTGGCGCCGGCGTCGATGGCCTTGTGGTTGGAGTCGACGATGGCCTGGCCCTTCTTGGAGTAGGACTTGGTGGCCGCGTCCTTCATGTACTGGATGGCCTCCTCGGCGGGCAGGACCTGCGCCAAGGCGAAGAAGGCAGACTGCAGCGTGGTGTTGGTGCGCTTGCCCATGCCGACCTTGGCCGCCAGGTCGATGGCGTCGATGAGGTAGACCTGGATGTTGTTCTTGGCGATGTAGCGCTTGGCCTCTGCGTTGAGGTGCTTGCCGAGATCCTCGGGCTTCCACTGGCAGTTGATCAGGAAGGTGCCGCCCGGCTTGATGTCCTGGGCCATCTTGAAGCCCTTGTCGATGTAGCTGGGGTTGTGGCACGCGACGAAGTCGGCCTTGGTGACGTAGTACGGCGAGCGGATCGGGTTGTCACCGAAGCGCAGGTGGCTGATGGTGACGCCGCCGGTCTTCTTGGAGTCGTACTGGAAGTAGGCCTGGACGTACTTGTCGGTGTGGTCGCCGATGATCTTGATGGAGTTCTTGTTGGCACCGACGGTACCGTCGCCGCCGAGACCCCAGAACTTGCACTCGATGGTGCCGGGGGCAGCGGTGTTGGGCGCATCGGGATCCATCGGGAGCGACAGGTTGGTGACGTCGTCCACGATGCCGATGGTGAACTCGCGGGCGGGGGCGTCCTTCTTGAGCTCCTCGTAGACCGAGAAGGCGGCAGCGGGCTGCTCGTCCTTGGAGCCCAGGCCGTAGCGGCCGCCGACCACGATGCGGTCGGTGATGCCGGCCTCGTACAGAGCGGAGACGACGTCCTCGTAGAGGGGCTCGCCGATGGAGCCGGGCTCCTTGGTGCGGTCGAGGACGGCGATCTTTTTGGCCGTCTCGGGCAGCACGTCGACGAAGTGCTTGATGGAGAACGGACGGAAGAGGTGCACCTCGATCAGGCCGACCTTCTCGCCATTGGCGTTGAGGTAGTCGATGACCTCCTTGAGGGTGTCGCAGAAGGAAGCCATGCAGATCACGACGCGGTCGGCGTCGGGGGCGCCGTAGTAGTTGAACAGGCCGTAGTCGGTGCCGAGCTTGGCGTTGACCTTGTCCATGTAGTCTTCCACAATCGCGGGCAGGGCGTCGTAGGCGCCGTTGATGGCCTCGCGGTGCTGGAAGTAGATGTCGCCGTTCTCATGCGAGCCGCGCGCGTGCGGGTGCTCGGGGTTGAGGGCGTGGTTGCGGAACGCCTTGACGGCGTCCATATCGACCATGTCCTTGAGGTCGTCGAAGTTCCAGACGGCGATCTTCTGGATCTCGTGCGAGGTGCGGAAGCCGTCGAAGAAGTTCAGGAAGGGCAGACGGCCCTCGATGGCGGACAGGTGAGCGACGGGAGCGAGGTCCATGACCTGCTGGACGTTGCTCTCGGCGAGCATGGCAAAGCCAGTCTGGCGGCAGGCCATGACGTCAGAGTGGTCGCCGAAGATGTTCAGGGCGTGCGTGGCGACCTGACGGGCGGACACGTGGAAGACGCCCGGGAGGCGCTCGGCGGCGATCTTGTACATGTTGGGGATCATGAGCAGCAGGCCCTGCGACGCCGTGTAGGTCGTCGTGAGAGCGCCGGTGCCCAGCGAGCCGTGCACGGTGCCGGAAGCGCCGGACTCGGACTCCATCTCGATAACCTTGACCGGGTTACCAAAGATGTTCTTGATGCCCTGGGCTGCCCACTGATCGACGTGGTCGGCCATGGGGCTGGACGGGGTGATCGGGTAGATGCCCGCCACCTCGGTGAAGGCATACGACGCCCACGCCGCTGCCTCGTTGCCGTCCATGGACTTAAACTTGCGATCCATGACACTCCTCTCCTTGTTCCGCCGATGCGAGCGCCGGTGCGGGCGAATCGGTCGGAAACACAAATACACACACTATAGTTTTAACCCATCTGCGCATGAATCTCTAGGCAAAAACGATGCAAGATGGCGTAAAGTTTTGGCAGGAAAATACCCCTTTTTGAGTAGGGATTCAGGGCGGCTAACTCCATGATTCCGCAGTATCTATGACCTGATTCCGGCGAAGGCCCCAGCTCAGGGGCCATTTTCTTATCTATTTTTATTTATTGTGTATTGTTATGGCATGTTATGCCTGCTATAATTGGGACATG
>Ga0256404_1003368_pt1 | contig 32798 bp, 32 predicted proteins | sample RumenRJG_01DNA_FD_185990 | JGI IMG/M metagenome (GOLD analysis project Ga0256404, IMG submission 185990) | Bovine rumen microbial communities from Lethbridge, Alberta, Canada - RJG_01 | ecosystem: Host-associated > Mammals > Digestive system > Stomach > Rumen | place: Canada: Alberta | collected...
CTCTTTTCGATGTTTTCATAGGAGAATTCAGTCATATACAGGATCCTCCCCATCGAAATCGAACTTATCAAAACCAAGCTCAAACGGCTTAGGTGATACCAGTAACTGTGCCCCGGCGTTGATGGGTGCCGTGGGCAGTTCCTCAGGCATATTCGGGTCCGCAAACTGACCGGCGCAATACTGATCCCTCCTGTTCCAATCGATTTCATGGGTCACAAGCAGCTCCATGAAATCTGCGGAGTAGACATGCAAGGTCTCTCTTTGCCTGCTGACTCTGACTTCCCGACCCGCATATCGAAAGGGAACGCCAAACCGGTGTCCTTCGTAATTAACGAATCCGTCAAAAGATATTTTCCGCAGAGGGCACAGGTAATACCGAAGGTCCGCAGAGATCAGCAACGGCTGCGCGATCGTAAGACAGTTGGCAGAGTGCAGATAGTCAGGAATATCATTGATTTCCTTGTGATACCTGCCGTTGTGCTTTCCGCACCAGTCAAGCGCCTGATCGTTCAGATCCGTCAGGTCCCGGAAGGTACGGCCTGCAAGGAAGTTTCCTTTGACATACCGGATAAGTCTTTCGACTTTTCCCTTTGTGAACGGGTGCCGGGGTTTGCACAGCTTCGTCTGAAAGCCAACGGTATCCATAAAGGCTTCGTAATCTGCATTCCAGATGGGATGGCCTTCGAAGTCCCGTTTCACGACAACACTCTTCATGTTGTCGGTCAGAATGAACCTTGGAACACCCATATACGCAAATGCATGCAGCATTCCGATGAACAGATTTTCCTGTTTGGCATTGGGAAAGAATTCAACGTAACACTTGCCGCAATGATGACAGATCATTGCAAAACAGGCTGCACGGGACTCGATATCACCTTCATACACGTTGATAAAGCCCCAGTCCATCTGATAGGCCTCTCCCGGTCCCGTCTGATATCGAAGTCCGCGGTTGCCCTGAGGATCTGTCAGCTGCCTTTTAGCAGGTACGAGCTCCCTGTGTTTCGCGATATACTCCTTGATTTGGGTCTGTCCGCCAGGATACCCCATCTCCTGGAGCCTCTCAAAGCAGACAACAGAGTTTGTTACCCCCTGTTTGAGCAGGTGATCCAGCGTACCGGTAAACCCATCCATCACAGTGGCTGCTGCACGCAATCCGGTTCTTCCATGAGGCATGGGTTTGAAGTTGTTGCTTTTCAATCGGCGAAGCCTGGCTCTTGATATGCCGGTTCTGCGCTGAAGTTCAGCAAGATTGATCTCATCAGCTGTTAAGGTTTTTCCCTGCTGGGCTTCCATTTCGCTGATGGCTTGTGCTATTATTTGTATACACGAGTCATTACCATAATTGTTTTTCATATTCCTCCTTCGCCGAGTAATTGGTTCATACCCAGTGTAGAGGAAGACATGGAAAAAGGTAATGGCTTTTTTAATCCGACTCAGATTGGCGTTTTTCGCCCGACTCTGAGTGGCTAATTTAACCCGACGCTAACAACGAATCCCGTTCCAGCGACGAATCGTCCTATTCCAAGACCACGACATACACGTTAAAAAGAAAGTAAGCGAAAACCGCTGAGACTATTGAAAATCCAATGGCCTCAGCGGTTTTTTCAACGTATTCTCTTATGTCTCACGGTCTCCGCATCCCTGGCGGGGTCACGCAGCGGCCCCACTCTGCCTGCAGCTTCTCCAGCGACCACGCGGCATTGGCCGGGCTCGTGGAGGGCAGACAGACCGCCTCGCGGCAGATTTTTGGCTGCACATACTTTTCGTAGTAGCGGTAGGCCGTCTTTCCGTTTACGCAGATCGTACGGATCGGCGCATGGTCCAGAATAACCCGCAGATCGTTGGGCACGACGCCCCGGATGCTGGCGTCGGATGACCCCTCGATCTCACAGGAACCGATGACGTCCCACAGCGCGATGCGACTGCGCTGCAGAAAAGTCTTCTTTTCCGCGATCGTCTGCGGCACGTCCTCGTCAAACAAGGCCGCCAGCACCTTCCAGAAACGGTTCTGCGGATGTCCGTAGAAAAACCCCGTCTCCCGGGACTTGACGGACGGGAAGCTGCCGAGGATGAGGATCTCGGAATCGCTGTTGTAAAACGGTGGGATCGGATGGACGATCATGTGCGTCTGCCGGAACTACTCCGCCAACATGGCCAAGGCCAGGATCAAAACGATCGCAATGCTTCTTCTTTTCATAGATCAATATCCCTCTTTCTACAGATCTCTTTATTTTAGTTTCTCAAACGTTCTCGCTTCCGCCATGGACATGTCGGAATGGAGCGCTTCGTCTCTCATTTTTTCCAGCGTGGCGAGGTGGTTGACCTCCTGCTCCTCGTCCCATGCCTTCGTAAAGGTGCCGTCCTTGATCTGGTCGTAGCGGTCACGCAGGAATTCGCGGATCGGCGTCGGATCGAAGGTGTTAAAGCTGCGCAGCTGGCCGAACTGGGACGTGTGGGAATGGAACGGCATCTGCTGGTACATGCCCAGCTCTGCGGCCTTTTCCATCATGTACATCGGCTCCTTGGACAGATAGGCTTCCATCAGAACGGCTTCCTCCGGGTGACCCATCTTTTTCGCCAGTAGCTTGAAGGATTCGTCGAACACATGGTAGATGATGGGCCAGGTGCCCTGCTCCGCCATCAGATCCAGCATGGTCTCGTCGTCGAAGCTGACCTCGATGGCGCCCTTCTTGGTGGACCCGATCGCCTTGCACAGGGCTTTGCCGTACTCCAGCGCCTTGCCGGAAGCGTCCTGAGCAACACCTACGAAGGAGGGGAAGCCCTCGCCGCGCAGGAACATCTGCCGTACGCCGTCGCCGATCATGCGGGGCGCCGCCATCACGACGTCCACAAAGGCAGGCGGAACGATCTTTTTAAAGGTGATGTTATAGGCCGAGGCGAAATTGACGATGTTGCCCGGTTCAAGCCCCGGCGCAATCTGTTCGTTGAAGATGGCCGGCGCATATTCATCCGGCAGCAGCATAAAGAGGATATCTGCCTCCTTGGACGCCTCTTCGATGGGCTTGACCGCGAAACCATCTTCAATGGCCTGGTCGTAGGAACTGTCCTTGCGGCTTCCGACGATGATCTTGGTGCAGCCGGAATCCTTCATGTTGAGCGCCTGCGCCCGGCCCTGGTTGCCGTAGCCGATGATCGCGATGGTCTTGTCCTTCACCAGTTCGAGATCGCAGTCCTTATCGTAATAGATCGTTGCCATAGTGTTATCCTTTCTGTCGAACGCTTACGCTATTTTCAGCAGCTTTTCGATGTTGCCGTGCAGGATCTTCTCCAGGCCATCATCGGTGAGCGTGCCGGGGAAATAGATGTTCATGTTGTCGAAGATCGCCAGGTGGGCGCCGATGTCGGTGACCGGCGTATCCGTTCCGAAGATGATCTTGTCCGGACCGCAGAGGCGGATCGCCCGCTCCATCTTGAAGTTGTGGGGAGAGCATTCCGCGGTGTCGAGCCAGATGTTTTCGTGGGACCGGCAGACCTCGATCGCATCGAGCCACAGGCCGTGGCACATGTGGGCGACGATGATCTTGCATTCCGGGAAGGCTTCCGCCAGCGCTGCGAACTGGTAGGGGCTGCCGTAGCCGTCCTCTTCGCCGTGGAACAGGAGGGGCACGTCGTATTCCGCTGCCAGGTCCATGACCGGCTCCATCATCTTGAGGCTGTCTACCCGGTAGTAGTTGGCCGTCGGGTGCATCTTGATGCCCTTGAACCCTTCACCGCCCACATACCGCTTAATGGCCTCCACCGAATCCTGTTCGTGGACCGGACAGACGACGACGTAGGGAATGTAGAACGGGTCGCGCTTCGCCAGGACGCAGACGTCCGCGTTGCCTCTTTCGATGTTGTTTAAGACATCCCAGGTGCTGATGCAGGCATAGTCGATGCCGAAGCTCTGCATGATCTCCTTCATTCGCTCGGGAGAATACGGATTCTTGACTTTACCCATCCATGAGCCGCCGATGTGCGCATGGGAATCGATGATCTTGCCCATATGGTCTCCTTTCTTGCCGAAGCACCCTCATTTTACCACGAATCGGACAGGGCGGGCACATCAATCCCCGGTCTTCTGCGACGCCTCCATGTGCTTGTACTGCGCGTACCGCTTGGCGGCTTCGTCGCTGCCGATGGCGAAGAGCTCCTTCGCGTTCTCGGGGAAGGTGAGCTTGAGGGCGCTGTAGCGGGTCTCGCCGTCCAGGAACTCCTCGTAGCCCATCTTCGGTTCCTTGGAATCCAGGTGCAGCGGCTGGCTCTGGCGCGGATCGTAGCGGTAGAGCAGCCAGTAGCCGGATTCCACCGCACGCTTCATCTCCTCCTGAACCTTGCTCATGCCGCGGCGGATGCCGTGGGACGTGCAGGGCGTGTAGGCGACGATGACGCTGGGGCCGTCGAACGCCTCCGCTTCCTTGATGGCCTTGATGAGCTGATTCGGGTCTGCGCCCATGGCGACCTGCGCTACGTAGACGTTGCCGTAGCTCATCATGATGCCGCCGATGTCCATCTTCCGGGTGCGCTTGCCGCTGGACGCGAACTGCGCCACCGCGCCGACCTGGGTCGCCTTGCTGCTCTGGCCGCCGGTGTTGGAATAGACTTCCGTGTCGATGATAAAGACGTTGACGTTTTCGCCGCTGGCGATGACGTGGGCGAGGCCGCCGAAGCCGATATCGTAGGCCCAGCCGTCGCCGCCGTACATCCAGAAAGTCTTTCTCGCCAGCTGATCTTTATGGGCGAGGATCGCCTTCGCTTCGGGCGTGTCTTCCTGTTCCAGGAGAGCGCAGAGCGCGTCCGCTGTTTTGCGTGACCCGTCGAAATCGTCGAAAGCCGCAAGCCATGCTTCGCAGGCCGCCTTCAGTTCGCCGGAAGCGCCCGCGCAAAGGCTTTCCACCTGCGCCTTGACGGCGTTTCTCTGCTGCTTGACGGACAGGAGCATGCCGAGGCAGAGCTCCGCGTTGTTTTCGAACAGGGAGTTGGTCCAGGCAGGGCCGAACCCTCTGCGGTTGGTGGTGTAGGGAATGCCCGGCATGGAAGCGCCCCAGGCCTGGGAGCAGCCCGTGCCGTTGGCCCAGTAGACGCGCTCGCCGAAGAGCTGGGTCATCAGCTTGGCGTAGGGTGTCTCGCCACAGCCCGCACAGGCGGCGGAGAATTCCACCAGAGGCTGCTTAAACTGGCTGCCTTTGACCGTCCAGCGGTCGAAGATCTCGCCTTTATCGGAGAGGGACAGCACATAGTCCCACTTTTCTTTCTTGTCTTCCGTAAGCTCCGCGGGCACCATCTCCAGCGCGTGAGCCGGGCAGCTCTCCGCACAGCTTCCGCAGCTGGTGCAGTCGAAGTCCGACACGGCGAGCGCGAAGTGCAGGCCCTTGGCCGCACCGTTCGCGGGGATGGTCTTTACGCCTTCCGGCGCTGCAGCCTTCTCTTCGTCGTTCAGCAGGAAGGGCCGGATAACGGCGTGGGGGCAAACCAGGGAGCAGCGGTTGCACTGGACGCACTTTTCCGCGTTCCACTGGGGCACTCTTACGGCGATGCCGCGCTTTTCAAAGGCGGTGAGCCCCATATCGATGTTGCCGTTCTCGTAGCCCGCGAAGGAGCTGACCGGCAGATCGTCGCCCTTCTGGGCGTTGATCGGGTTGAGCAGGCGGCGCACCACGTCGGGAACGTCCTGCTTGGGGTCAGCCGCGCCGACGGCCTCGTGCAGCACCTGCATCGCGGCGTTCGGCGTGTCGGGCAGATCCGCCCATTCCGCCGGGACCTGTACGGCGACGACTTCTTTCGCGCCGGCTTCGATGGCCGCGACGTTCTTCGCGACGACTTCGTCGCCCTTGGCGAAGTAGCTCTGCCGCGCCGCTTCCTTCATGCGGTCGAGCGCCTCTTCCGCCGGGATGAGCCCCGTGATGGCGAAGAAGGCCGCCTGCAGCACGGTATTGGTGTGGCTTCCCAGACCCAGACGCATGGCGATGTCCGTAGCGTCGATGGTGTAGAAGCGGATGTTCTTGCGGGCCAGGTAGCGCTTGACGTCATTCGGCAGATTCTCCTCCAGCTCCTTGCCTTTCCACTGGCAGTTGAGCAGGAAGATGCCGTTCGACTTGAGTTCGCTCACCATATCGTACTGGCGGATGTAGCTCTGGTTGTGGCAGGCCACGAATTCCGCCCGCTTTACGTAATAGCTGCCCATGATGGGCTCCTTGGAGAAGCGCAAGTGGGACTTGGTGATGCCGAAGGACTTCTTGGCATCGTATTCGAAATAGGCCTGGGCGTACATGCCCGCCGCATCGGCCAGGATGTGCACCGTGTTCTTGTTGGCGCCCACTGTCCCGTCGCCGCCGAGGCCCCAGAACTTGCAGCGGAAGGTCTTTCCGCCGGAAACGCCGGAGACGTGGGGGGCGTCCAGGGACAGGTGGGTCACGTCGTCGTTGATGCCGATGGTGAAGCCGTCCACGGGATGCTCCGCAGCCAGGTTGGCGAAGACCGCCAGCAGCTGATCCGGATCGGTGTCCTTGGAGGAGAGACCGTAGCGTCCGCCGATGATCTTAAAGGCCCGGCCGGTCTTGACGGCAGCCGTGCAGACGTCCTGGAACAGGGGTTCGCCCGCAGCGCCCATCTCCTTGCAGCGGTCCAGCACGGCGATGCGCTTAACCGTCTGCGGAATGGCTTCCATCAGCTTTTCTGCGGAGAAGGGCCGATACAGGTGGACCTGCACGAAGCCGACCTTGCTTCCGTGGGCGTTCAGATAGTCCACGGCCAGGCGAGCCACACCGCTCACGGAGCCCATGGCGATGACGATATCCGTCGCTTCCGGGTCACCGTAATAGTTGAAGAGATGATACTCTCTGCCGGTGATGGCGCTGATCTTCTCCAGATATTTTTCCACGATGCCGGGCACCGCGTCGTAGGCGCCGTTGTTGGCCTCCCGGATCTGGAAGTAGACGTCCGGGTTCTGCACGGTGTTGCGCAGCACGGGGTGTTCGGGGTTGAGGGCAGCTGCTTTGAACGCTTCCAGGGACGGACGGTCGACCATGTCGATCAGAGCCTGTTCGTCGATGGTCTCCACCGTGGCCAGCTCGTGGCTGGTGCGGAAGCCGTCGAAGAAATGCATAAAGGGTACGCGGCTCTCCAGGGCAGCCAGATGGGGCACGGCGGCCAGATCCAGGACTTCCTGCACGTTGCCCGTGGAGAACATGGCAAAGCCGCAGGCGCGGCAGTCCATGACGTCGCTGTGGTCGCCGAAGATGCTCATGCCGTGGGTGCCGACGGTGCGGGCCGCCACGTGCATGACCGCCGGGAGCCGTTCGCCCGCGATGCGGTGCAGAACGGGGATCATCAGCATTAAGCCTTGGCTGGAGGTAAAGGTCGTAGCGAGGGCGCCTGCCTGCAGCGCACCGTGCACAGCGCCGATGGCGCCGGCTTCGCTCTGCATCTCCTGCAGCGTTACCGATTGTCCGAACATGTTCTTCCGTCCGCCTGCAGACCACACGTCCGTATGCTCCGCCATGGGGGAAGAGGGCGTGATCGGATAGATCGCGGCGATCTCCGTAAAGTTATAGGCGACGTGGGCGGCGGCTTCGTTGCCGTCCATGGTCACCAGCGTTTTCTTCTTTTCGTCAGTCATGGTTTCTCCCTTTTCTATCGGTTCACAGCGACAGCCCCAGTTCCTTGGCGGCCTCTTCGCGCATCTTATATTTCAGTATTTTCCCCGCGGCGTTCATGGGGAAGGAGTCCACAAAGCGGATGTATTTGGGCACTTTGTGCCGTGCGAGCCGCTCGACGCAGTAGGCGCGGATCTCGGGTTCGGACGCCTCCTGGCCTTCTTTCAGTATAATACAGGCCATGGCTTCTTCGCCGTATTTTTCGTCGGGCACGCCGATCACCTGCACGTCCTGCACCGCCGGATGGGTGTAGAGGAATTCCTCGATCTCCCTGGGATACAGGTTTTCGCCGCCCCGGATGATCATGTCCTTCAGCCGTCCCGTGATCCGGTAGTTGCCGTTTTCATCCTTGCAGGCCAGGTCGCCGGAGTGGAGCCAGCCGTCTGCATCGATGGTCTCTCTCGTGGCCTCGGGCATCTTGTAGTAGCCCTTCATCTGGTTGTAGCCCTTGGCGCAGAATTCGCCGTTGACCCCGGGAGGGACCTCGTTCCCCGTCTCCGGGTCGATGACCTTGCAGAGCACGTGGGGGAAACTGTAGCCTACCGTCTCCGTGCGCACGTCCAGGGGATCGGTCCAGGCGGACATGGTGTTGCCCGGCGCAGTCTCGGTCTGGCCGTATACGCTCACGATGCCCCGCATGTTCATCTCGTCGGGCTGAGCGGCGCGCTTCATCAGTTCCGGCGGGCAGCCGGATCCCGCCATGATGCCCGTGCGCATAAAGGAAAAGTCCGTCTTGCGGTAGTCGGGATGGTTGAACATGGCGATGAACATCGTCGGCACGCCGTTGAAGCAGGTGATCTTCTCCTGGTTGATGCAGGCGAGGGACGATTTGGCCGAGAAATAGGGCAGCGGGCACATGGTCGCTCCGTGGGTCATGGAGCTGGTCATGCTCAGCACCATACCGAAGCAGTGGAACATGGGCACCTGGATCATCATGCGGTCCGCGGTGCTTAAGCCCATGCGGTCGCCGATGCACTTGCCGTTGTTGACGACGTTGTAATGGGTCAGCATGACGCCCTTGGGGAAGCCCGTCGTGCCGGAGGTGTACTGCATGTTGCACACGTCGTCGGGGCGCACGAGGGAGGCCAGCCGCGCGGTCTCCTCGGGGGGCACCATATCCGCCCGCGCCATCGCCTCGTCGAAGGTGAGGCAGCCGTTCTGCTTAAAGCCGCAGGTGATGACGTTGCGCAGGAACGGGAGACGCTTGCAGTGCAGGGGCTCGCCAGATCTGCTGCCGGCGATCTCCGGGCAGAGCTCGTTGATGATGGCGGCGTAATCGCTGTCCAGAGCCCGGTCGATCATGACGAGGGTGTGGGTGTCCGACTGGCGCAGCAGGTATTCCGCCTCGTGGATCTTGTAGGCCGTGTTCATGGTGACCAGCACAGCGCCGATCCGGCAGCAGGCCCAGAACGTGATGTACCAGGCGGGGATATTCGTGCACCAGACCGTCACCTTGTAGCCCGGCTTTACACCGAGGGATACCAGCGCCCGGGCAAAGCGGTCCACGTCGTCCCGGAATTCCTCGTAGGTCCGGGTGTAGTCCAGCGTGGTGTATTTAAAGCAATATTGGTCGGGGAATTCTTCGGCCATGCGATCCAGCACCTGGGGGAAGGTGAGATTGATGAGGTCGTCCTTCTTCCAGACGTAGCGGCCCGTGCCGCCGTGGTTGTAATACAGACCCTTCTCCCGTCTCTGGGAGCGCTCGAATCGGTGCATGTAGTTGACGAAGTGGGGGAAGATGATCTCCCGGTCCGTCAGCTCTTCCAACCAGCGGGGCTTCCACTCCAGGGAGACGAAGCCGCTGTAGTCCACACTCTGCAGCGCGTCCATCACCTCTTCCACCGGGAAGTTACCTTCGCCGATGAGCTCGTAATCGTCCGCGCTGATGCTGTCGTGAAGGTGCACGTGCTTTACATAGGCGCCCAGGTTGGTGATGGTCTGTGCGGGGCTTTCGCCGCAGCTGCGGTAGGGGAAATGCACGTCCCAAAGGACAGCCAGCTGGTCGCAGGCAAAGTCGTCCAGCAGGGCCCGGAGCTTCTCCGTGGAGGAGAACAGGCCCCGCGTCTTGATGAGGATCGTAACCCCCAGCTCTTCCGCCAGGGGGATGAGCCCGGAGAGCGTCTTTACCGCGTTCTCCGCCGTCTCGCCGGAGGCCCAGACGGCGCAGTAGGGCGCCCGCAGGTCGTTGCAAAGGCGCATCTCTTCCTTCAGCGATTCCAGACCTTCTTCATCGATGGTGGAGATGTCCTTCGCGCTGTCGAAGCAGGGAATGCTGAGGTGCTTTTCCCGCAGCTCCCGGTAGGTGGAAGGCACGGAATAGATATGGAAGGGGCCGCCGCGGTCGGTCAGTTCCGGCGCTGCGGAGACGTGGTAGATCTCCACGCCCTGGAACCCCATTTCTTCTGCGGTGTCTAGGATCTCCTGCCAGGTGAGATCCCGCCAGCCTCTTGTGGAAAAGGAAAGCTTCATAACGTACCCTCCTCATAGATGATCTTGTTGACGGCGCTCACGTACGCCCGGATGGAGGAACCGATGATGTCGGTGGAAATACCCCGGCCGGAGTACAGTCTGCCGTCCGTGCTGCGGAGCCGGACGATCGTTTCACCCATGGCTTCCCGGCCTTCCGTAACGGCCCGCACCTGCAGGTCGTCCAGGTCGTAGTGGTGACCCACGATCTGCTCGATAGCCAGGAACGAAGCGTCTACGGGACCGTCTCCCACCGCCAGGCCGTCCAGGATCTGTCCGTCCTTCTCCATGCGGATATGGCTCGTCGCCGTAATGACGTTGCCGGAATTGATGACGTAATCGTGCACTTTATAGGTCTGCGGCACCTGGAGCGCGGCGGATGCGACGATGGCGTCCAGCTCCTTGATGCCGACGGATTCTTTCTTCTCTGCGATGCGCATGAAGGCGTTGTAGACGTTCACCGCGTCTTCTTCGCCCAGATCGTAGCCGATCCCGGCCACGGCCTTCATGACGGCGTTCCTGTCGTCGTGGACGGTGAGCACCGCATCGGACCCGTCGTGGGGCGCGATATCATAGGGGGTGTTTCCGTGCTTGGCTTCGCCCATGCGGCGGATCTGGTTGATCGTGCGGCGCAGCTCCGTATCCCGGACCGGGCAGGTGAGGCCGTGCTCGTTGCCCCGGGTCTTCAGGATGTAGACGAGTTTTTCCAGCGAGGCAGTAAAGTCGCCGCAAGCGGCGGTCTTCACTTCGTCTGCGCCGGCCAGAACGGCGGAAACGGCGCAGGCGTCTGCCAGGAACAGCTCGTTGGAGATCTTAACGCCGAGACGGACGGGCTCCGGAAGGTCTTCCCGCACTGCCTTTACGGAGGCGTAGAACTCCTCCGGCAGCAGGTTGCCCGCCGTATCGCAGATGGTGACGATGGAAGCGCCCGCCTCCACCGCAGCGGCTGCGATCTTGCGCAGGAATTCCGGTTCACTGCGCCCGGCGTCTTCCGCTACGAATTCCACCTCCTTGCACACGACCTTGGCCGCGGCGACCTGGGTCCGCACCTGTTCCAGGACGGCTGCCGGCTTCATCCGGCAGATGTATTCCATCTGAACCGTGCTCACCGGGGCGACGACCTGCAGGCGGGCCTTTCTGGCCTCCTTCAGGGCGCTCCAGGTGACCGCCGCCGAATCCTCTTCCATCAGGGAGAGGGGCGTCGCGATGACGCTGTCCCGGACGGCGCTGGCCAGAGATTTGATCAAGAGGCTGTCCGTGCGGCGGTTGACGATGGGGGCGGTCTCGATCACCGGCACCCCTACGCGGTCCAGCAGCTTCGCAAGTTCGATCTTTTCCCGGAAACTGAAGGCAATTCCTCCCGTCTCTACGGGCTGTTTCATGGTTATGTCACTGAGAAAAATCTGCCTCATTGCTTCACGCTCCTTACATTCTGAGGTCTGCATAAAAAATCCCCGAAGCCGTAAACTGACAGCTTCAGGGACGAAATTGCACATTCCGCGGTACCACCCTGATTCCTCATAGAAAAGAGGCACCTCTCGGGCTCCATCAAGCCCATGGCCGGTAACGGGGCCTACCGGGTCCAACTACTTGCAGCCGTTCGCGGGACCTGCTCTGGAGTCAGATGTCTGTGACCCTCGGTACCGGCTCGCACCATCCGCCGGCTCTCTGAAACGCTCCTGTCACGACAATTCTCCGTCGTCGCATTTGTGCTCTTTAAACAAAAGATATTTTATTTAATCATATCGGGGCCACAGTTGTCAAGGGGACGCGCAAAGAAAAAAAGGAGTGAAAAATCCGCTCCAGGCCTGTAGAAGTGGAGATCACGGACCGCAGAAGGACGATCGGCGGGCTTACGGACTCCATGAAGAAGGTCGCGCGGCTCGTGCGCAACGAAGAGCCAGCGGTTTGCGGACTCCGTGCAGGATATCGAACAGGTGCGCCGCAACCTGGCCACCCTGGACATGAACGATGTGGCGGAAGGCTTCCGCAAGAGCCAGATCGAGGAGATCAAACAAAAACAGGCGGAAGGACCCGTCAAGATCAATGAAGAACCGAACGTGATCAATGGGCTGAACCTATAGCTTAGTTCATTTTATAGTACGCGTTCACCAGGCTGCGGTAGCCCAGTTTCTTCAGATCTTCGTAACGCACATCGTAGCGGCCTTTGGTGCGCTTGCCGGAAATGAGAAAACGCAGGCAGTCCTGGGCGTAGGCGTCGATCTCCTGCAAGCTGTCTGCTGTATTGATGACAGAAAAGAACCAATAACTCCAGGACAGCTCGCTGCCCTCGGGACTCTCCAATAATTTGCAGTTGAACACCCGGATGAAGGCCGCCGCGGCCTTTTCGCCGGACAAGCCGTTTCTCTGCCGCCAGCGCTGCAGGGCTCTTACCTTGCGGCGCATTTTTTGTTTGAGTTTTTTGACCGTGGCGGGAGCGATGTCGATGACTCCATCGCGGTACGAAAACCCCAGGAACGTCCAGCCGGTCTCGGGCGTGTAGAAGTCCTCCTTGGACGGGTTCACGGAGAGACCCTTTTCCGCCAGATACGCGCGGATCTGCACCGCATGCTGTTCCACCTCCTCCCGGGTCTCCCCGAAGGCGATGATATCGTCGGAATAGCGGGCGTAGAGGACGCCCTGCGCTTCGAACAGGCGGTCCAGATCGCGCAGATAGAGGTTGGCTAGAAATGCGGACTGGGGCGTTCCTGCCATGATGCCCTTCTGCTCTTCGACGGGGCTGCCGTTTTCCAGGACGAAAGGCTCCTCCAGCAGACGGCGCAAGAAGGCGAACAATGGCGGGTCATCCAGCCCAATTGTTTTGCCGAGCATCGGTATTAGACGATGGACAGGCACCGAATTAAAATAGTTGCTCACGTCCACTTTATAGGCGTATTTTTGGCGAATGCCGGGCGTACGGGCAAGGCGGCGGAGCGCATCCTTCGCGGTGACCCCGGGACGGAAGGAATACAAACCCGCGGCAAACAGACCGTCGTACTTTCGCAGCATCAGCCAGGTGAGCAGCTTGCAGACTGTGTTCTCCGGCTCCGGATAGATGTAGACCGTGCGCTTTTTCTGCGACCCCATCTTGCTGAGCACGACCTTTTTGGGCAGCGGAAAGCGCTCCCCGGACGCGATCCGCTCGCAGACGAGGAGATACTGCCTATCGTCGATGAATGACCGGAGATCTTTTGCGAAGTCTTTCGGGCAGACCAGCGACGTCTTGTATTCATAAAAGGCCTCCCAGCTTTCAGGGCGGGAAAGCTGCTGCAGCAGGGTCATGCAAACCTCCGCAAAAAAGAGAAAAAACAGAAAGAGAAGGCATTAAAGCCCGGGAAATCCCGGGATGTACAGGGCCGTACAGGAACCGGCTGCCTGCGAAGCACTGGGTTGGTTCCTGCCGGGTCCGCCGCAGGCGCAAGGGCGTTCTCTCTCTGTTTTTATCGGGTCTTGTTAGCCCTTCAGGGCTTTTTCGATGCGGGAGACCACATAGGAACGGGCGTTCCACCAGCCCTCGTGATCCTTGTAGAAGCGCAGGTAAGGCACGCCTTCCTTTGCGCACTTCTCCCTTAGTTTGACGGCGGAACTGTTGTCCGGAACGAGCTCCACCACCAGCTTCTGTGCAGCGCCGTCGTAGAAACGGTAGATCGTGGACCGGTCGAAGCCGCCCCATCCGGCCTCCTTGTTTACGATGCAGGCGGGGAAATCCTCCGCGAAGATCTTCTCGAAATACGCGGCGGGCGCCAGGCCGCTGTTATACATGTTCTCTTCCGCGGGCATGTCCGGACCCCACCAGCCGCTGGCCTCAGCTGCGGCCTTTTCCGCCTGCTCTTCCTTGATGGCGGTCACCGCTTCTTCCTTCGCCGCAGCGAACGATTCCTTTACGGAATCCAGATCGATCCCGGCCTTTTCGGCCTCGGTCTTGACCGCCGCAGCCGCATCCGTTACGGTCTTCTTCAGTTCATCCAGATTCAGGTCGGGCACCTTGTCTCCGACCTCTTTTAAAAGTTTATCGAAAAGTCCCATCGGTATAACCCTCCTCTTATGTCAAATACTATCACAAATGGGTGTATGCTGAAAGCAAAAACAGAACATTCCTGCCATGCAGGACATAGCCATTTGCCTTTTCGCCGAAACTGTGATATCGTTAATGCCCGTGAGTTCGAAACCATCCTCACGTAAAACAAAACTAAGGAGCAACTGAATATGAAACTAAACAAGAAAACCCTGTTTTTGGTGCAGGCTGCCCTGATCGCCGCGATCTACGTGGTGCTCACCGTGGTCTTCGCCCCCTTCTCGTTCGGCGAGGTGCAGGTCCGCATAGCAGAAGCCCTCACGATCCTGCCGGTCTTTCTTCCGGCAGCGGTCCCCGGCCTGTTCGTCGGCTGCCTGCTGGGCAACATGCTGGGCGGCGCCGTGCTCCCCGATATCATCTTCGGAAGCCTGGCCACCCTCATCGGCGCCCTCGGCACCCGGGCGCTCAGAAAGGCTCATCCCTTCCTGGCTCCCATTCCGCCCATCGCCGCGAACACCGTCATCGTGCCCTTCGTGCTGAAGTATGCGTACGCTGTCGACCTGCCCATCCCCTTCATGATGCTCACCGTGGGCATCGGCGAGGTCGTCTCCTGCGGCATCTTCGGCCTGGTGCTCTACTATGCGCTCAACAGCCGCCGCGCACAGGTGTTCGGCGAGGCCGAATAGGGACTGTGACCCGGGTCACGAGAAAACAGACAAGAAAACGGAGCCTTCGCGGGCTCCGTTTTATGCTATACTCAAGCCAGCGGGCGCACTGCCCGGAACATTACAGCTGATCTAGGAGGTAAAACAACATGAGTTCCAAGAGTTTGCAGACAACCATGGTCCAGGCCGGAATCCACTCCCTGGACGAAATGCCCGATTACGTATCGGTGCCCAAAGTACCCCCCATCTATATGTCTTCCGTGTTCTCCTTCGACGACGTGCCCAGTCTGGATGCTGTCTACGCCAAGGAGGCGCCCGGTTACGTTTATTCCCGTGACGGCAACCCCGGCACCGACTATACCGCCGACATGATCGCGCAGACCGAGGGCGGCGAATGCGCTCTAGTCTTCAGCTCCGGCATGGCGGCCATCCTGCAGTCCATCATTGCGTTCATCGGCCAGGGCGACCACGTCGTCTCCAGCCCGGTGCTCTACGGCGGCGTCTATAACTATCTGAAGAACGAGGCGCCCCGCTTCGGCGTCGAGACCACCTTCGTGGACTTCACCGACCTGGCGGCGGTCGAAGCAGCCATCAAGCCCAACACCAAGGTCGTCTATACCGAGACCATCACCAACCCGCTGATGGAGGTCTTCGATCTGGAAGCGATCGCCAAGATCGCCCACAAGCACGGCTGCAAGTTTATCGTAGACAACACCTTCGCTTCCGGCGCGATCTGCAAGCCGCTGGAACTGGGCGCCGATATCGTCGCCAATTCTTCCACGAAGTTCATGGGCGGCCATTCCGACGTTACCGGCGGCTCTGTGGTCACCAGCCCCGAAAACTGGGCACCCATCAAGAGAGGCCTTGCGATGTACGGCCCCATCATGAGCCCCTTCGACGCCTGGCTGATGGCAAGATCGCTGCGTACCATGGACATGCGTGTCGCCCGCCATTCCGAGAACGCGCTGAAGGTCGCGCAGTTCCTGGAGAACCATCCCAAGATCGAAAAGGTCCACTATCCCGGCCTGGAGCGCTCTCCCTACCATGCGCTGGCCATGAAGATGTTCTACAAGGGCCGCTGCGGCGGCATGCTCTCTGCCGATATCCCCGGCGGCGAAAAGGGAGCCAGCGACTTCATCAAGAACCTGAAGCACATCAAGTTCGTTCCGTCCCTGGCCAGCTACACCACGTCCCTGTCCTACCCGGCTAAGACCTCTCACAGAGCCTACAACGAAGAGGAACTGAAGGCTGCCGGCATTACGATGGGCACGCTGCGTTTCTCCATCGGTCTCGAGGAACCCGAGGATATTATCGAAGAATTCGACGCCGCGCTGGCGAAGCTGTAAGCGCACGGCAAAAGCAATACAAAACGGAGCCTTTCGCGGGCTCCGTTTTTTTCTTTAATATCCCAAATCTTCGTCGATAAGCACGACCTCGGTGTCGGGAATGCCGTTGGGCCGTTCCCAGAACACCATGAGTGCCTTGCAGATGCGCTCCGGGCTCTTGCAGTCGAAGCACTTGCCGCCGCCGTGGGCCACGCAGGGCGTCTTGATGTTAAACCGCTTGGCGTTTAACGGCGCCGCGATGTTTCTGGCCCGCCAGATGGCGCCGTCCAGATCGTCCGCGATCTTGTTCTTTCCGACGATGAAGTACAGCTTCTTATGGCCGAACACCGTGGATGCGATCCGGTTGCCCATGCCGTCGATGTTGACGATCTCGCCGGTCTTTGCCATGCCGTTGACGGAAGACAGGTATACGTCCGTGGACAGCACCGCCATGCGGTCGTCCCCTTCCCAGTGCCATTTAAAGTCGTTGTGGGTACGCAGCATGTCCGCCAGCCCCAGTTCCTTTACGGTCATGGAGCCGCCGCTGGCGACGGTGACCCCGTCGATCGCTCCGTTGAGATACGCTGCCGCCTCTTCCTTGGTCGCAAAGCAGCTCACCTGATAACCCTTTTTCTCTAAGTTTGCCTTGATCCCGCTGAAATCCATGGGTCAACCTCCTTATGGTAAAGAAAGCCCCGGATGGGCACAGCCGTCCGGGGAATGAAGCTCGTACTAGTCTGCGTCGAAGGGCAGCAGGGCAACGATCCTTGCTCTCTTGACGGCAGTCGTGATGCCTCTCTGGTGCATTGCGCAAGCACCGGTGATTCTTCTGGGAAGGATCTTACCTCTTTCGGTAACATACTTCTTCAGGGTCTCGACGTCCTTATAGTCGATGGCAGTATTCTTGTCTGCGCAGAACTGGCAGACCTTTTTTCTATGCATACCGCCGGAGAAATTTCTTCTCGGTCTGTTTTCTCTTTCCATGTTAAGCCTCCTGCTTTTTCCTTAGAAGGGAATGTCGTCGTCGGTGAGTGCGGTAAATCCTTCGGGCGCGCTGCTTTGTGCAGGTGCGGGAGCGGGCTGGGCATAATTGCCACCGCCGAAGCCGCTGCTTTCCTGACGATCTCCCCGGTCTAAAAATTCAACTCTGTCTGCCACAACATCTGTGGTAAATACTTTCTGTCCGTCCTTGTTGGTGTAGGAACCGGTCTGAAGTCTGCCGGTAATGCCTACGAGTCTTCCCTTCGTCATATACTTCTCGACCAGCTCTGCGGTCTTGCCGAAGCACACGATGTTGGGGAAATCGGTCTGCTTTTCGCCGTTTCTTCCCGGCATGCGATCGATGGCGATGGAGAACCTGGCAACTGCCGTCTGGCTCTCGTTCCCATAGCGAACGTCCGGATCTCTCGTTAATCTTCCGATCAAAGAAACAGAATTCATAGCCTACCTGCCTTACTCTTCGTCCAGATTGATGATGATGTGTCTCATGAAGTTATCGGAAATGCGGAGTCTTCTGTCCAGTTCCTTCGGAAGCTCGGGCTTTGCGTTAAAGTGCATAACGACATAGTAACCTTCGGTCTTCTTCTGGATCGGATAAGCAAGCTTGCGCATACCCCAAACGTCGGTATCGAGCACCTCGCCGGCCTCTGCGATGATAGCCTTAACAGCTTCTACCACTTCGTCCTTCTTGGCGTCGTCCAGACTGGGTTCTACGATGAACATCAGTTCGTACTTATTCATTCTTTCACCTCCCTATGGTCTGTTTGCGGCCGCGGTCCTCCCCGCGGCAGAGAGCTTCGTCCAGGCCTTCCGGGTGTGACCCGGGCAGACGAATGCCTATATATTATATAGTTGCCCTCTTTGAAATGCAACAAAAAAGTGTTATATTTTTCATATATCGAGAACGCTGTTGATTCAGTACCGATCAGAGTATCAGGAGGATGAAATATGCTGAAATACGTAGACAGAAGAGGCACAAACTGTTCCAAGTGGGACGCGCTGGAGGAGATGTACGGAGAGAAAGATCTGCTGGCCATGTGGGTCGCAGATATGGACTTCGAGATCGCAGAACCGATCCGCAAAGCGGTCGGCAACTATGCAGCCAACATTCCCTGGGGCTATTATAATCCCGGCCCGGGCTACAAACAGGCCTTCATCGACTGGGAGGAGAAGTATCACGGATATAAACTGGATCCGGACTGGATCTGCTTCTCCCCGGGCATCGTCGCAGCATTTTTCTGGGTCACCCGCATGAAGACCCAGCCCGGCGACGCCGTCATCCTGCTGGCCCCGATCTACTATCCCATGATGAACGCGGTCAAATTCAACGACCGCAAGCTGGTCCTGTGCGACATGGTACACGACGGCAACACCTACCGGGTGGATTATGAGAAGTTCGAGAAGGACATCGTAGACAACAACGCCAAAGTCTTTATCCTGTCCTCCCCTCACAATCCCGTGGGCAAGATCTGGACGCCGGAAGAGCTGAAGAAGCTCATGGAGATCTGCCGCAAGCACAACGTGTTCGTCATCTCCGACGAGATCCACCAGGACTTCGAATGGAACGGTCACGTCCACGTGCCCACCGCGACGCTGGGCGACTACGACGACATGCTCATCACCATGTGCGCCGTCTCCAAGACCTTTAACCTGGCAGCATGCCAGAACTCCTTCATCATTATCCCCAACGCGGAGCTGAGAGAATCCTTCAAGAAGTTCGCAGCCAGCATCAGCTGCTCCGGCGGCAACGGCTTTGGCTATGTGGCGGTGGAAGCTGCCTGCCGGGAAGGCCGTCCCTGGTTCGAGGAAGTCAAGAAGCAGATCTGGGAAAACTATTGCTACGTGCGCGACACCTTCGCCAAAGAGCTGCCCGACGTGGTCGTCGCCGACCTGCAGGGCACCTATCTGCTGTGGCTGGACTTCGGCAAGTACTTTAAGACGCAGAAGGAGATCGAAGAATTCATGCAGGGCAAGTGCAAGCTGGCCTTTGACTACGGCAACTGGTTCGGCGCCGGCGGGGACGACTACTGCCAGTTCGTGCGCATGAACCTGGCAACATCCCTGGAGAACGTCAAGGAAGCCTGCGACCGTATGATCAAGAATCTGAAATAATTCGGAACCGAAATAATTTCAAAACCCTCCGGAAATACTCCGGAGGGTTTTTCTTTACAACAAAGTGTATCTGTCCCCGTGTGTTATTACGAAAGGACGAACCGCACGAAGCTTTCCGCGCTCTCGGAGAGCTGCGTATTCTTGCGTCGGATCAGGTAAAACGTACGCTTCGCTTCGGGCAGGCCCGTATCGAAGGCGAGCAGTCTGCCCTCCCGGACGCGGTCTTCCACGGCCAGCGCGGATACGAACGAGATGCCGAAGCCGTGTTCCACCAGGTTTTTAATGGCTTCCTGGTCGTTGAGGCTCGCGGCGACGTCCAGATTCCGCAGATCGAGACCGAGGCTCTCCAACAGCAGTTCCGCGCTTTTACGGCTGGCGCTTCCCCGCTCCCGGAACAGGATGGGCTGCGTCAGCAGGGCTTTTAAGTCGCCCTTTTTCAGCAGACGGCGGTTGCTTTCCGTGTTCGGCGCGATGATCACCGTCTTATCCTCGGCTACGGGAGTGCTGTCCAAGCTCACGCCGGGCTTTTCGCCCACGAAACCAAGGTCGAACGTGCCTTTCTCCACCGCCGCCTCGATCGCTTCGCTGTCGGATTGATGGATGGACACCGGCACGTCCGGATGTTCTTTGCAAAAACCCTCCAGCAGCGCCGGCAGGATGTAGGCGGACGGGATCGTGGATACGCCGATGCGTATGCCGTTCTGTTCCTCGCCGGCCCATTTATCCAGCATGTTCTGCTGCAGTGCGAGCATCTGGCAGGCGCAGTCGTAGAGCTCCTTGCCCTTCTGCGTCACGCGCAGGTTCTTCGTGTCTCTTGCGATCAGCTGCACGCCGAGCTCCTCCTCCAGCGCCTTGATGTGGGCGCTGACGGTGGGTTGAGACGTATAGGTCTTTTCCGCCGCCTTCGTAAAGCTGCCGCTGTCCACGACCGCGATAAAGGAGCGAAGCATCTTGCTTTCCATATCTTATCCTTCGTAAACTGTCTTGCCGTTGACGACGGTCATCAGGACCTTCGTGTTCAGCAGTTCTTCGGGGGGATTCTCCATGATGTTCTTATCGAGCACGGTAAAGTCCGCGTACTTGCCGATGGTGATGGAACCTCTCTCAGCCTCTTCGAAAGCGGAATAGGCGCCCTCGATCGTAAACATGCGCAGCGCCTCTTCCATGGTCACCGCGTTCTCCGGATACCAGGGCTTGCCGTCCATGCCCATACGGGTAACGGCGTAGTACATGTTGGCCAGCGGATCGCAGTCTTCCACGGGGCAGTCGGAACCGCCGCTCATGTGAACGCCGAGATCGATGTAGCGTCTCCAGTTATAGGAGGTCTTTGCCAGTTCGGAACCGACGCAGTCGTCCACGATCTGGGAGTCGTAGCGGACGAAAACGGGCTGCGCGTAAGCCAGCAGGTTGAGTTTTACGAAGCGGTCCTGCTGGGCTTCGTCCATGATCTGGCAATGGATGATGCCGTGGCGCATGTTAGGCTTGGGGTTCTCGTTCATCACGAGCTCGTAGCCGTTGACGACCTGATCCATGGCGCCGTCGCCGATGACGTGGACCACGATGGGATAGCCCGCGTTATGAGCGACCCGGAACATCGCGTACAGTTCTTCGTCGTCGTGGAGAGGAATGCCGTGGTCATCCGGCGCGTTCTTGTATTCACCTCTTAAAACAGCGGTATGGGCGCCCAGGGAGCCGTCGCCCATGATCTTGATGTCGCCGATCGTAAAGTTCTTGCCCCACTTCGTTCTTACTTTATATTCGCTGCAGAATTTCTCGATCATCGGCAGGTTGAGCATACGGCACTGCTGATGAACGCGGATGGGCAGTTCGTCCGCTTCGGACAGTTCCTTGTACGCCTGCAGGATAACGGGCATGTCCTTGACGGGAACGACCAGGTTGAGGTCGTCGGAGTGAACGCCTGCCAGACCCTTGCTCGCGATATAGTTTGCACCCATCAGGATGAGCTGCTTCATCTCGGGCACGGTGGGAACGGGAAAATACTCCTCGACCAGGCGGACGGTGTCTTCGCACAGAACGCCGTTGGGGGTGCCATCCTCGAAGTAGCGCAGCTTGTACTGGGATTCGCCCTCCTTCTCGTTCATCATGCCCATCAGTTCCATCGCCTTGGTGTTGAGGGTGGCGATGTGACCGCAGGCACGCTCTATGTAGGCGGGAACGTCGCCGCAGGCCTTGTCCAGATCCAGTCTGGTCGGCACTTCGTTGCAGTCGGTCCAGTCGTCCTGGTTGAAGCCGATGCCCATGGCCCAGCCATCGGTGCCCTTCTTGGCTTCCGCGGCCTTTGCCATGATGTCCATGCATTCCTTAAAGGTCTTTGCGACACCGATATCCGTTCTGCGCAGCTTGTTGGAGAGCAGAAGCAGATGCATGTGGCTGTCGATGAGGCCGGGGCACATAAAGGCGCCCTTCAGGTCGACCATCTCCGTGGCGGGACCCGCCAGAGCCTTCATCTCTTCGTCGCTGCCTACCGCCATGACGATGCCGTTCTTGACCGCAACAGCGGAGACCATGGGATACTGGTCGTCCAGCGTCTTGATCTGTCCGTTATAGAAAATTCTGTCCATGTTGTCCATAAATGTCCTCCTTGTATGGCTCAGATGCTACTGAAACCATTGTAACACCGAAAAGAAAGGCGGTGCAAGGTGTTGAATATCTCTCACAATAACTATTAATTTCTGTCGTTTTACTAAAGACTTAGGATGCGTTATATTATATTTGCAAGGGGCGTTAAGAGATTAACAAGCCCGACAAAATATTAACAAGTGTGTATTCAACGCAAAGGAAGGAACTAAAATGAACAAAGGTCTTATGTGCGGCATCATCGCAATCATCGCTCTCGCTCTCGTATTCGTAGCAAGCAACATCAACGCAGCAGCAAGCCCCGCTTATCTGGTAGCAGCAGTCGTTCTGATGGCAGCTTATTGCTTCGGCCAGTACAGACTGGACAAGAACTACAGATAAGAAGTTCTGCTCTGTTAAGAGAGCGCCTGGTAACCTGTCACTGTAAACCATCCACCGGAGGTCACATATGAACAGCACAAAATTAAGGATCTGGGCCGTTATGCTGATGCTTCTCGCATGCAGCGTCGTATATACCTCAGCAATGTCGTTACTGCCGGTGGCAAATACGGCAGCCCCGTTAGCGACATTGATGCTCTAGATATATCCATCCAAAGCCTTAACATAAAAGAAGGAGTTCCGAAAGGAGCTCCTTCTTTGTTATGCTATTCTGTTTCCTGCAGCCGGGGCGGCAGCACCAGGCCGTCTTTGATCATGTCCGCCACCACTTCCTGGGCGACTTCGATGAATTTCCGTTCCGCGGGGGACAGGGATTCCTCCGACACGATGGCAAGACCTACGTCGCGCAGATAGCGCGGCTTAAGCGGAATGCCCACGATGCCCTCGGAGTCGAACGCCACGTGAAGACCCGCCACGATGGAGACGCCAAGCCCTTCCCGCACCATGGCGATGATCGCCTGCTCGTCCCGCGACACCAGGAAGGGCTTCGCGGAGAAGCCCATCTTCTTAACGATGTATTCCACGTCGTGGTCGTAGTCGATGTTGACGCCGATATAGGGATATTGCGCCAGCTCGTCCAGATCCATCACTTCCCGGTCTGCCAGCGGCGAATCTTCCGGCACGATGGCCAGCATGTCGTCGCTGCACAGGGAGATGAAGTTCCGGTCCGCCTCTTTTCTCGTAAGGAAACCCATGGAGATGCGATGTTCTGCGATGGCAGCCCGCATCTCGCTGCCGCCGGCCTCCATGATCTCCAGCGTAATGTTGGGGTAGCGCTCTTTAAACCGCGCCACGATCTCGGGGATCATGTAGCGGGCAAAGGAGGCGCCGGAAGCGAACCGCACGTGACCCACGGACAGGCCCTGCATTTCCGCCACCTGCTGGTCCATGCGGTCTGCCGAGGCCACAAGCTCGCGGATGGAGCCGATCAGTTCCTGGCCGGCGCTGGTGAGGGTCACGCCGCTGCGGCTGCGGAACAGGAGCGGCACACCGAGATCTTCCTCCAGCGCGTTCATCATGTGGGTCACCCCAGAGGGGGTGTAGCCCAATTCTTCTGCCGCTTTCGTAAAACTCCCGGTGTCGACAGCCCGCAGCAGCACTTTACATTTTTCTGTATCCATGGTTCCCTTATTCGAATCGATACTGGGCGAAGGCGGCGCACAGATCCGCGCAAGCCTTCATGTCGTCCGCGGAGACGATCTCCTGGGGGCAGTGAACGAACTTGCAGGGGATGGAGATGCCGCTGGAGGGCACGCCATCCATGGTCAGATGCATGGCGCCGGCATCGGTGCCGCCTGCCGTGAGGACGTCCATCTGATAGGGGATCTTCTTCTTTTCGGCCAGTTCCACCAGGATCTTATTGACGGCGGGGCTGCAGAGGACGGAAGAATCCTTTACCTTGATGGCAGCGCCCTTACCAGTGGAAGAGCTGCAGCCGTGGCGGCTGCCCGGAACGTCGTCAAAGCCCGTTACGTCCACGGCGATGCCGTAGTCCGGAGCCACGCCGAAGGATGCGGTCTTCGCACCGCGCAGACCCACTTCTTCCTGGGTCGTGAACACGAAGTACAGATCATTGACGCTCTTTTTCAGCTGTTCCATAGCCATCAGCAGCACGGCGCAGCCGCTGCGGTTGTCCGTATAGGGGCTGCAGATCATGTTGTTGGCCAGCATGGCAGAGCGGGTATCGTAGATGCACATGTCGCCGGGGCGGACGTATTTCTTCGCATCTTCCTCATCCTTGGCGCCGATATCGATGTACAGTTCTTCCAGCTTTACCTTGCCTTCGTCTTCCACGTCGTTGCAGTGGACCACACCCTGCAGACCGTTTTCGAAGCGCACGGGGGTGCCGATCAGCTCGGTAACAGGCAGGCCGCCGATCTTGCCGAAGCGCAGCTGGCCGCCCTTTTCGATGTGGGTCACCATCAGGCCCAGGGAATCCATGTGGGCCGCGAACATGATCTTCTTGCCGGGACCCTTCTTGCGGCAGATGAGGTTGCCCATCACGTCGGTCGAGATCTCGTCGCAGTAGGGCTTCGCCATCTCCGCGATGACCGCCGCCACCGCTTCCTCCCGTCCGCTGGGACCGAAGGCCGCATTCATTTTATCTAAAGTCTTGAGAATATCCATATTACTTCACCTTTCCCGCCGCGATCGCGTTAATGAAAAGTTCTGCCAGTTTCAGTCCGTTCTCCATGTCGGTCTTGTCCGCCACGGTGGACGCTGCGTGCAGCATGCGCACCGGGGTGGAGATGTTGGCGACGCGGACGCCTGCGCGGCTCCGCTGGATGACCGCCGCATCCGTGCCGCCTGCGATATAGTTCTTGATCTGCCAGGGAATGCCGGCTTCGTCCGCCAGATCCCGCAGGCACTCGAACAGCTTGCGGTCGTAGATCGTGCCGGTATCGACGCAGCCGATGACGCAGCCGCCGCCTACCAGGGTCACCTTTTTGGCATCGTCCACGCCGGGCATGTCCGCAGAGGTCGTTCCCTCCAGGATGAGGGCGATGTCCGGGGCCAGGTTGAAGGCTGCCGCCTTCGCGCCGCGCAGACCCACTTCCTCCTGAACGGTGAACACGAACGTCACGTCCATGGGCAGGTCTTTTTCCATGAGTTTGATCATCTGCGTGCAGCCGATGCGGTCGTCGATGGCCTTGGCCTTGATGCGCCGTTTGCCTTCGCCGAAGCGTACGAAGTCGGAGTCGAAGACCACGGGATCGCCCAGTTTGACGAGCTTCGCCGCCTCTTCCTTGCTCTCCGCGCCGATGTCGATGTACATCTGGGCGATGGAGGGCGTCTTTTTCTCCTCTTCGGGGGTCATCAGATGATAGGCCTTGAGGCCTGTGACCCCGGGCACATGGTTCGCCCCGATGAGCACCCGTCTTCCGAGGGCCACTCTGGGGTTGATGCCCCCCGCTTCCTGGAAGCGCAGCACGCCGGTGTCCTCGATCTTGGTGATGAGGAAGCCGACTTCGTCCATGTGGGCTGCGATCATCAGCTTGGGCGCGTTATGCTTCTTGCCTTTTTTGAACACCACCAGGTTGCCCATGGTGTCCACGTGCATCTCATCCGCATAGGGACGGCACTTTTCCGCGATCAGATGGCGGATGGGAGCCTCGAACCCGGAGACGCCGTCTGCTGCCGTAAGTTCCTTCAACAGTTTTAGCATTCGTACACCTCCTTGCAGGGCTCTGCGATGGCCGCTGCCATGAGCTCACCCAGCCACTGGGTGTCGCGCACGTCCATCACTTCGATGGGGGTGTGCATGTAGCGCATGGGCAGCGAGATGAGGGACACGTTAAAGCCCTTGCTGTTGATCTGCATGGGCCAGGCATCCGTGTGGGTGTTGCCGCCGGACGCGGAGATCTGATAGGGGATGCGGTGCTTTTCCGCCAGTTCGATCAGATGCTGCGTAATGTGGGGCTGGCAGTTGGCGCCTGCGGAGATGGTCGGACCGCCGCCTACGACCACGTCCTTGTTGACGGGGCCGCCGTCGGTGCTCTTCGCTTGGCAGACGTCCACGACGATGCAGTAATCCGGATCCAGGGCGTAGCTGCCGGTGAGCGCGCCGGTGGAATCGGTCTCCTCCACGGTGGCGCCCATGATGTAGACGTCGCAGTCCAGATCTCTTCCCTGCAGCAGCTCCATGGCGTACATGCAGGCTGCGAAGCAGCTGCGGTCGTCCAGAGAGGTGCCGCAATAAAGGTTCGGTCCCAAACTATAATTATCCTTGCGGAAGGAGATAGGCGTGCCGATGGGCACCAGTTTCTCCGCCGCTTTCTGACTGTATCCGATATCGATGCGCAGGTCCTCGATGGGGATGGTCTTCTCCTTGTCGGCCTCGCTCATGACGTGGGGCGGCAGAGCCGCAACAACGCCGAAGAGAGGCGGCTCGGTGAGGATCGTCAGCTCCCGGTCGGGCAGCATGCGGGGGTCGACCCCGCCGATCTTCGTAAAGCGCAGGAAACCGTCCTCGATGCCGGTCACCATCAGACCGATCTCGTCCAGGTGAGCCGTGATCAGCACTTTTCTGGCGTTCTTCTTGCCGCAGCGCTTAACGCCGACGAGATTGCCCATCTTGTCGATCCACGTTTCGTCGCACAGCGGTTCGATGAGTTCCCGGGCTTTCTCGACCACCTTGGTCTCGAAGCCGGAGGGACCGCATTCGCTGCACAGCGCCTTCATGGTCTCTCGTAAATCCATAGGTTCTCCTTTCTATTTCCAAAGGTCCGCAGGGTAAAGCCCCTCATCCTTCTTTGCCTTCATGGCTGCCACGATGGCCGGGCGGTCCTCTTTATACGTCACGCCGTACCACTTCTCCGGGCAGTCCAGCACCGCCACGTGGGCCTTGCCTTCTTCGATCAGATGGCTCACGGTGACCGGCAGCAGATATTCGCCCTTGATGGGATTTTCCTTCAGGATGCGCTCCAGTTCCGGCTTCAGCCGTGCCTTGAGTTCGCCCATAAAGCTTTCGGTGAACCCGAACAGGTTCATGGAGACGGGAGTGCCCTCCGCCACGTCGGTCCACGTCGCGCCGTCGTCCTCGGTAAACTGGATCTTCTCGCCGTTGCGCTGGATCTTCAGCCGCTCGTCGATGCCCGTCAGCTTGCCGTTTTCGTCCACGCGGCACACGCCTCTCGCTACGGAACCGTTCTCCGTCAGGGTGTTTTCGATGCGGTAGGCGGCCATGCAGTAGTCGTAGACCTCGCCGTCCTGGGCTTTGCTCAGGTAATCGTACATGATGCGAAATGCTTCGGGACCGTAATAATCGTCGGCGTTGATGACGGCGAAGGGACCGTCGATGATGTCCCGGGCAGCCAGAATAGCGTGGCTGGTGCCCCAGGGCTTGACCCGTTCCTCAGGGATCACAAGACCCTCGGGAATGTCGTCCAGTTCCTGGAACGCGTAGCGGATATCCATGCCGCGCGCAGCGCCCCGTTCCATCACGGCCTTAAAGTCCTCCTCGATCGCGTGCTTGATGATGCAGACCACGGTCTCGAAGCCCGCCCGTCTGGCGTCGTACAGGGAGAAATCGATGATGAGTTCGCCGTTCGGTCCGATGGGATCCATCTGCTTGAGCCCGCCGTAGCGGCTGCCCATTCCGGCGGCCATGACCACTAAAATCGGTTTTTTATTCATATTTCGACCTTCTTTCTTCGAATTAACGTCCACATTCTATGGTATACTACAAAGTATGGAAAATCAAACGAACTACACGAAAAAAATCATCCTCGGCCTGGCGTTCTACGCAGCGTTCGCGCTCATCGCCTGGAGCGTCGTAAGCGGCACCGCTTACGGCTTCGACGTCCCGGTAAGGGAATTCATCCTCGGCCTTCGAAACGGCGTGCTGAGCGCCCTGCTGGTGCCCTTTGCCTATTCCGGCAACTGGTTCTGCGTGGTGCCGATCTGCTTGATCCTGCTTCTGCTGCCAAAGACGCGGTGGAGCTTCGGTATTCCGGTCACTTCTTCGGTCCTCGTAGCGCAGGTGTTCTACAATGTCCTCAAGCGGATCTTCCAGCGGGAGCGCCCGGACTGGTCGCTGCACCTGGTCAAAGAGCACGGTTTCTCGTTCCCTTCGGGTCACTCCATCACGAGCTTTATGCTGTTCGCGATGCTGGCGGTGCTCATCCTCTATTATTACGCCAACAAGGGCAAGAGCCTTCCGGTGTACAAAAAGAAGCCCCGGCCTGCCGGAGCTTACTTTAAGACAAAGAAAGGCGCCTATACCGCCGCCTGGCTCTGCCTCTTCTATGTCGTGCTGATGGGGTTCACGCGGGTCTACGTCGGTGTGCACTGGCCCACGGACGTGCTGGGCAGCTGGTGCCTCGCCGTCGCAAACATGACCTGGCTTACCCACATCTTCCTGGGACGCAGGAAGGATCAGTCGAACAATCTGGTGGAAAAGTAGCGCATGCCGCTGTCCGCGAACAGCGTCGCGATCGTCTTTCCCTCGTTTTCCGGCCGCCGTGCGAGTTCCACGGCGGCTTTTAAATAGGCGCCGGAGGAGATGCCCGCCAGGATGCCTTCGGTGCGGGTGAGTAGCTTCGCGTATTCCAGCGCGTCCTCGTCGCTTACGGTCAGCAGTTCGTCCACCAGGGAGATGTCCATCACGTCGGGGATGAGCCCGTCGCCGATGCCCTGGATCTCGTGGGGCCGGGAGACGTTGCCCGCCAGGATCGCCGCGTTTTCCGGCTCCATGGCCGCGATGCGGATGGAGGGCTTGTGCTCCTTTAAATAGCGGCCGATGCCGGTGATGGTGCCGCCGGTCCCCATGCCCGCTACGAACCAGTCGATGTTGCCGTTCGTGTCTTCGAACAGCTCCCGGCCCGTGGTCTCGTAGTGGATCCGGGGATTGGCCTGGTTGACGAACTGGCCGGCCTCGATGGCGCCGGGGATAGTCTCCGCCAGTTCCTTGGCCTTAGCGATAGCTGCAGGAACGCTGCCTTCTGCGGGGGTCAGCACCAGCTCACCGCCGTAGGCGCGGATCAGCTTCTTGCGCTCCTCCGACATGTCCTCGGGCATTACGATGATGACCCGGTAGCCCCGGACGACGCCGAGGGCCGTCAACGCGATGCCGGTGTTGCCGGACGTGGGTTCCACGATGGTGCCGCCGGGCTTGAGCCGGCCGGAGCGTTCCGCCTCCTCGATCATGGCCTTGGCGATGCGGTCCTTCGTGGACCCGGCAGGGTTGGGATACTCCAGCTTGGCGACGATGTCCGCCTTCAGATCCAGCACTTTGCGGATGCGGTCCAGCCGCAGCGTGGGTGTATTGCCGATCAGTTGTTCGATGCCTGTATAAAGTCCTCTCATTGGTTTGTCCTCCTGAAATGTTTGTCGATGCAAAAGAAAAAGGGAAGCCCGCAGGCTTCCCATGGTGATTTGACGATCTTGGTCCCAAAATGGGGTCAACACGAAGAAAGCGCAGCGAAACAAGGCGTATGGCTTGCCATACACAGACACAGACAGGTGCAGTTTGCTGCGTAAAAATTCTTCAAATTCGTTCTCCTTTTAGAAAATACTGTTTTAGTATAGCGGGAATGCCAAAGTTTGTCAAGCATGCGGCTGCTTTCGGCAAAATTGCGGCGGCAGACAGTCGGAGCACCGCCGGAAACAAGCAGGCAGCCTTCTTTTCTTTTCAGCCGAAAAAAACTTACCGCTACACCCTACTCATAACCGCCTTTTTTTGGTTTAATAGATGAGATAGGAGTTTTTATGAAAACAGTCGCAGCGATCAACGATATCTGCGGATTCGGAAAATGCTCCCTGGTGGCCGACATCTCCGTGCTCGGCGCCATGGGCATCCAGGTCTGCCCTCTGCCCACCGGCATCTATACGGCGCAGACCGTCTATCCGCAGCACAAAAATAAGAGCAACACCGATATGATCGACGCCTTTACGGAGAATTGGGCCGAAATGGGGGCTTCCTTTGACGGGATCATCACAGGATTTCTGCTGGACCCGGTACAGGCCCGCAAGGTGCAGCATTTCGTTAAGACGTTCCACAAGAGCGGCACCCTCTTGCTGGTGGATCCTGTGATGGGGGATGAAGGGGTCACCTACGCCAACTATTCCGGGGAGCTGCACGAGATCATCACACAGCTCGCGGAAGAGGCGGACATCTTGACGCCGAATCTGGGTGAGCTGTTCCTGCTGGCGGGCGAGACCATCGAGCGGTCGGCGCTGGAACAGGATGAAGAGATGGTCGCGCACGCGGCGCGTTTGGCGAAAACACTTCTGAACAAGCCCGGCAAGATCGTGGCCGTTACCGGCATCCGGCTGCAGGATGCGGAGGGCGAGCTGCTGGGCAACCTGCTGGTGACCCAAGAGCAGACAGAACTCTACGCGATCCGGCCCTGCGGCGGCTATTTTTCCGGCACGGGCGACCTGTTCGCAGCAGCGCTGCTGGGCGGCATCCTGAAGGGGAAAAAGCCCTTCGATGCCTTAACGCTGGCGGCGGACTTCCTGAAGGAAGCTGCACGTTCTGCGACAGAGCGGGGTGCCGATCCCAGAGGCGGCAGCGATTTCGAGCAGCATCTTCACATGCTGGTGGAGTAAAAAACAATGGGGACGGTTCTCTGTCCCACTAGTGCATTAGTGGGACAGAGAACCGTCCCCGTTTTATTGCTTTGCTCTTTATCCGATCTCGATCTGCGGATTTGCCTTGTCGACGATAAACTTTTCCACGCTGCCGCCCAGTTCGGCTTCGATCTTCGCGGCCAGCTCGTCCAGGGCGCCTTCCAGGCGTTCCGGGAACTCGCCCTGCACGGTCTCGATGATCATGAAGGCATTCTTTACGTCCTCCGTCAGCATGGTTCGCACGGATTCGCGCCAGTTCCAGCAGCGGCAGATGGCGCCGGCGTCGTCCTTATAGATCACCTCGCCGGGCAGCGCGGGCTCGTCCTTATCGGATCCATAGGTGATAAACGATTCGCCGCCTTCTGCCAGGGTCAACCGGACATCCCCTTCGAATTTGTCGATATCTTCGCCGCCGACCGGCATGCCGTATTTCAGCGAGATGCCGTTGTACAGGTCCACCAGCGGATTGATGCAGCCGATCTCGCCGCCCTTGCTCACCCGTTTTAACAGCGCTTCGATGGAGCAGCGGGCGCCTTTTTTTGTCTTAAAGCGGTAGAAGGCGTCGCGCCAGTTGCGGATTGTCTCGTTTTCCGTGAATTCCGGGTTACCGGTATACACGCTGCTCAGTTTTTCGCATTCCCAAAGCCAGGGCGCATACCGTTCCTCTTCTTTTATATGATTATCGATGCCTTTGCATACCAGTACACCGATGCGGCTTTGCGGAAACAGTTCCAGAAATGAGGGGTCGAGGATAAATCGTTTCATTTTGTGCTCCTTTTCTGTTTTCCTGCGCGCCGCTTACGCGCGCGCCAGCATGTAGGCGATCAGTTCGGCTTCCACCTGGGCCTTGATCGGCGGTTCGTTCTGGATCTCGTGGCGCCAGCCTTCCCAGAGGCGCATCGTCACCGGGTTGCCGTGCCGCCGCAGGGCTTCGGCGTTCTTGCGTATGCCTTCGCCGAAGTTGCCGCAGGGGTCGTCGCTGCCGCCCATCAGCAGGACGGGCAGGCTCTCGGGGATCTGCGTCACCCACCAGAGCGTCTCCAGTTTAACGTGAAGCCGCAGAAAGTCGCGGGTGAGTTCCATGCAGGTCTGCCAGCAGCTGAACGGGTCGTTCGCGTCGTCCTCCAGGATGCGCGGATCCACCGCGATCCACTTGCCTTCCGCCGCTGCGTTCTCGCCGAAGCGGTCCAGCATGCCGTCGAAGAGGGAATCGAACCATCCGCCGTTTGCGTCGTGGGGATGATCCGCCAGATCCGCTAGGAAGCGGGGGTCGCCGAGGATGACCTCGCCCCGCGGCAGATCCGCCACGAGGCCGGTCAGCAGCAAGCCTTTCAGATCTTCGCCGACCTGCGTCGCCATGTCCCTCGCCAGCATGGAGCCCCAGCTCTGCCCCAGCACGAATTTGGGCGTGTCCGGCAGCTCTTTCTCCATCAGAGCGAACAGAGTAAGCTCATCTTTGGTGTAATCTTCGAAAGTCTTGGCGCAGGGATCACCCAAGCGGCCAGCCAGAAAGCCCGTCTTGCCGTGACCGATGTGGTCGTCCGCATAGACGGCGAAGCCCGCTTCTGCAAAGGCCAGCGCCATGTGCAGATAGCGGCGGGAATGTTCACCGTAACCGTGGATCAACTGAACGGCAGCCTTTGGGGCGCCTAACGGGGTCACCTTCCAGCCCCAGACCGTGTCCTGTCCGTTGGCCGAAGGGAATTGGAATTCGATAAAAGCCATGTTGTCTTCTCCTTTTCTCCATTCTACACGATATGGTATACTGGATTCAAATCCAACCCTGCAGACAGACCGATCGGATAGATAAGGAGAGAACCATGATCAGAAAGGCAACGGCGGCGGACATCGACCGCTGCGCGGAAATCTACGAGGCGCATCTGACGAACGAAGCGAACGGCAAGAACTGGTCCAACTGGCGTCTGGGCCTGTACCCGGTGCGCGCCACGGCGGAAAATGCGCTGGCGCACGACTGGCTTTGGGTGGGAGAAGATGAGAAAGGGATCTTCGGCTGCGTCATCCTCAACCAGAACCAGGCGGAAGAATACAAGAAGATGGACTGGCACTGGGAAGCGGCGGACGACGAAGTGCTCGTCATCCATACGCTTGTGATCGACCCGGCCAGACGCGGAGAGGGCAAGGCTTCCGAGTTCCTGAAGGCGGCGGAAGACATCGCCCGGTCCTGGGGCTGCACCGTTATCCGGCTCGACACCTGGGAAGGCAACCTGCCGGCGCAGGCGCTGTATAAAAAACACGGTTATCTGCTGGCAGGCGGCTGCGATTTCTGGTTTGCGAACGCCTACAACAATCCGCTCGTGTGCCTGGATAAGAAACTGTAAGCTTTCATAAAAGAATAAACATCCACCCGCATAGCGGGTGGTATTTCATTTTCGGGCATAGCCCTAATGCTACTGGCTGCGCACAAGTGCGCATAAAACGCCTGCCAGCGTGC
>Ga0256404_1003369_pt1 | contig 32795 bp, 32 predicted proteins | sample RumenRJG_01DNA_FD_185990 | JGI IMG/M metagenome (GOLD analysis project Ga0256404, IMG submission 185990) | Bovine rumen microbial communities from Lethbridge, Alberta, Canada - RJG_01 | ecosystem: Host-associated > Mammals > Digestive system > Stomach > Rumen | place: Canada: Alberta | collected...
TTAAACGGAATGGGTACGGTAAAACACCGTACCCATTTTCGTATCAAAAAGGAGAATGTTAAAATGAACAATTCAAATCACATAGGAAACATGAACGAGACAATGAGAAGGAGTATGATTGAATGGATGAAAAGAACACAAAAGCTGAAACAAACAAGTATGCGGAACTGCGCCGAACACAGTATGAGATAGATACGGTCGTGATAGACGGCAAGACTTTTACTGTCATTAATGCATTTCCAACTGACACAGATGTGACCGTAGAGGACAGGCTCCGCTATCTTGTGAAAGTAAGTTAACGAAAATTTTACTGGACTTCTGAGCCGGGTAGGAGTATACTGTTGGTGTACCGAGAGGTACGCCAACAACAACTATTCGGTTTGGTTTCCAGAGAAGGAGGATATTTAAATGAAACCAAACAATGATTTAATAACAGCTTTGTATTGCCGACTATCACAGGAAGATGCTCGCGAGGGAGAATCGCTGTCGATAGAAAATCAGAAGAAAATGCTCAGTGAATATGCAGAGCGGAATGGTTTCCACAATTGTCAGTATTATGTCGACGACGGTTTCAGTGGAGTCAATAAGAACAGACCTGAGTACGTTCGTATGCTGAAGGACGTGGAGAACGGACTTGTGGGGACAGTTATTGTCAAAGACCAGTCGAGACTTGGACGTGACCACTTGGAGACTGACAAGCTTATGGAAATCGTGTTCCCTGCTTACGATATCCGTTTCATTGCGGTGACGGACGGTGTTGACAGTGCAGATGGCTTCAATGAAATGTCAGGTATAAAGAATTACTTTAATGATTTTTATGCCCGTGACTGTTCCAAGAAGATACGCGCTGTATTCAAGGCAAAGGGAGAACGCGGTGAGCGTGTCGGAACTTCGATTCCATATGGCTACATGAAGAATCCCGACAATACGAAACAGCTTATCCCCGATCCAATTGCAGCCCCAGTCGTAAGGACAATCTACGAACTCTGTGCAGACGGCAAGGGAACGAGGGCAATATGCAGATACCTGGAAGAGCACGAAATTGAAAGTCCGGGCGTGTATGAATTCCACACCAGAGGGACGAAAAGCAAGCACCCTGACCTTGAACATCCATATCTCTGGACTCAGAGTACGGTCAGAGATATGCTGTCCAATCGTGTGTATTGCGGAGATACTGTGAACTTTAAAACATACAGCAAGTCCAACAAGCTGAAAAAGCGTATCAAGAATGATCCCGAAAATTTACTTATCTTTGAAAATACGCATGAACCGATAGTGAGCCGTGAATTGTTCGCACTTGTTCAGAAGCACTACGAGGGACGAAAGAGACCTGACATACAAGGCAATACTGATAAATACGCAGGCTACCTTTATTGCGCTGACTGTGGTATGAAGCTGTACTTGCACCGTGGAAAACATATCAAGCCAGATCACAATTTTTATGAATGTGGTGGTTATCAGACTAAAGGCGGCGGTTATTGTTCCATTCATCACATAAAAGCGATGGAGCTGGATGCGGTAGTTCTCGCGGAACTCAAAAAAATAACGTTACTTGCACGTGAGCATCCACAGCAGTTCTATGAAATGGCAATGCAGAACGGTGAAAAGGAAGCTCAGAAACTCCGTAAAGAATCAGAACAGAAGAAGTCAAAGTTGGAGAAACGTAACAAGGAGCTTGACAACATTATACGCTGTCTCTATGAGGATAGAGTCTCAGGCAGGATAACTCCTGAGCGTTACGACAGCCTTGCAACAGGCTACGAAAAGGAGCAGTCCGAACTGAAAATCGAACTCTCCGAGCTCTCAAATCAGCTCGACAACTTGAGCTTACAGGAGAAATACGTGCTTGATTTCATCGAAAAGGCGAAGGCTAACATTGAACTGAAAGAGGTTACTCCTGAACTGCTCAGAGCGTTCATATCTCGCATCGAAGTCTATGAGAAGCCTGAGAAATACTCAAGAACCTGCGGCAACATGATACTGATACACTATACATTCCTCTCAATCAACAAACCGGCACCAATGTTTACACCAACAGAAAACAAGACATTTGCTCAGGCAACTTGCTAAAAGAGAAACCGAGTGGCTCATAACCACTCGGTTCACATAAGAATTTAATAAAGTTCCGTTAAGGATAGCGCGCTAAGGTGAGCCCCCTTTGGCGGTTTCGCAGGATACCGAATATGTACCGTAAATTTACGGCTCGGTAGCCCACAAATTCCGCTAAGGGAAGCACTCTAAGGGCGGTCATCTTGGTTATTCAATTACATAGTCCTCGATTGTCCCGAAAGGGGTGGCGTAATTTTTTTCAAACAGCACGAGATTCTTTGCATTTGGATACCTGGTGCTTTTATAAATAATTCCTCCGAATCCATGCCCTTCAAAATACTTTGCCATAGTCTGAAAAGGTGCATACTCCAAATTCTTATCGCTGTCTTCAATTGGAACGAAGATTAATTCACTAAGCATATTTGAATATGTTTTTAGCATCCATAATTCAGTATCTATTTTAAACTTTTCCTTATACTGAGCAACAGTCTTATCGATATTGGCTTTGGAATAGTTTCCGCTTGACAATATATCTCTCACAGCATTAGTCTTCTTGGATTCAAAAGCAGATGACAACTCCGAATTGATGGTATCGTAGTCTTCGTCAGACATTTTTGTTAGATCAACGATCTTTACACCTTCATGACTTGCATTGCTTTTAAAATGGCAGAATCCGAATCTATCGCCCTTTTCAGCGCGGCATTCAGCTTCGGCACAACGCTTAATGTGTTCATCAGTATCGCCAATAGCTAAGTATAACCACTCTATTCCGGGAGGGCTGAATCGATTATCATCCTTTATAAATTCGGCAATGGGAGTGAAGCGGCTAAAAGGTGTAGCTTCACCAGGTTTCAATTTACTGCCGCGACCAATAACATTATTATCAAAAATATCTGTCAATTCAGTTGCAAGCTTTTCTTTTCCAACAGCAAGAAACATTTGATTGAATGCCTTTAAAAACGTTGTATCCAACGCTTTTTCAGTCTCATCATACTTAAAATCTTTTCTTGCTAAAGCATCACGAAACTGAGTCCAAGTAGCTTTGAAAGTTTCTTCTGCCTTGGCTCGGTCACGAGGATTAAAATCATACGGATGTTTTTTTATTCGTACTTTCATATCATTTACTCCATAGGCTTTATCATACTTTCGATAAATGCTATTTCTTCATCAGTTAGACCATACTTTGAATAAAGTTGTAAATCTAACTCTGAAATCGAGACATTCCAATCAATGCTTGATTCTTGAGAAAAATCAAGCAAAGGGACAAAACGATACACTACTTGGGTGATGTTTTGAGATGTTTTCATTACTCCGACCATAAAGCGTAAAAACTTAGTTGACATATATTTTTGCAAAGCAATCGCTTCTTGTTCGGTGTCAAAACAGCCTATTGGAATTAAGGAATCCGTACAGACTTCAAGAGGTGAACTGATATATGCTTTACCTATTACAGCAACTGCATGTTCAAAGTTTAATATTCCAGCTCCTCCATTCCCCTTTGAAGTAAGAACCTTCCATTTTTGAGCAAGTTCTTTATTCTTTGTAACTTTATCGCCTGAAACATATCGGTACTGCTCATGCGCGCACCTAACTCTATAACAATTATCAAATGGCTCGGTTTGAGATATACTATCAAGTTCAGATTGTTTTCCGATTATTCCAAAAGCGTTTCTTCCTTGAGTTACAGTAATCATTGATACAAAATCAGGTGAATCCTTAACTTTGTTGAGAATAGAAACTATTGTGTTCATTGATATTATTATATCAAGACCATCTTCGAAAAGCGGACGTTTTATAGCATTTCGTATATCACCATTACATTCTGTAAACTCAACATCTGAATTGTGATCTTTATCATAGAGGAAGTAGTTAACACCTCCTGCTATTGATACGTTTGAAAAAACATCTTTTTCATTTCGATAATTACATATATATTTAATATGGTTATTGTTCCTAATATATTCGCGAAGCTTTACAAAAGATTTATCTTGTGCATCAGCTGTAAACCATCGCGATGGAGTAATTAACGAGACATACTTTGTTTGCAAAGCTATTGATGCAATTATAAAGCTTGGGAATAGTTGCTTCGACAAAGAAGCATTTTCCGAAACTGATTCCCCAATGGTTTCTTGATAAGGGGGATTTCCAACAATAGCATCGAATTTCATTCTATTACCCTCTCTTTTCCAATAGCTTGGTTTCAGCACACGATCAACAAACTGTTTCTGTTTATGCTGCATAGTGTTGATAAGGTCGTCAAAATAATGCGCATTTACTGGGGCATCCTTATAACCTACAAGCGTACGCCTTGTTATATACTTCGCCATAGGCGTTTTACAGATAACAAAAATATTATCATGAACAGTCTGTTCCCATAGTTCGTTCTGCTTTTCAAGTGTAAGCTCATCGGACGAGTAATTATCACATCTTGCTCTGAATATGCTGTAAACAACATAAAGCGGATATAATCCTGTCTTTGAGTTGATTTCCAGTATCTTAGCCTTGGTATTGCTGAATGTATCTGCTGTGACCTGCCCTCTGTCAACAAATCTCGGCTGTTCAAGCATATGTGCATTTATAGGAGGATTCTCTTCGTAGAAGCTATATCCGCCTAAGCAATCGCTCATGTGCATATTTACTACACGCCAAGGAGTAAGCACAGTCTCCTTGTCTGGGTTCTTAAAACAAGCAAAGAGTTGAGCTATCTGCATAACTCTTTCTGTCGGATCAAGTTCATCAGCACCAAGAACTGTGTTTCTTATTCTTCTTCCTGCAGCAACAAAAATATCCTGGTCATAATACTTCATAAACTGCTTGAATACTTCTTTAGTTACTCCCTTAGGCATGAATTCTGTCCATGAAGCTTCATCAACAATATTATCATCAAGGAACATATTCAAAGTGAAGTCTTCACCGATAGGAATGTCAGCACCATATATCAGCAGTGGCATACGAATAGAAATACCTCTGAGAATAGAAATCGCATTATTCTTGTTTTTCTTCTTCTCATTCATCTCATCGATTTTTGCCTGCTCCTCAGGAGTACGCTGCTTAGGAGGTTTTTTCTCAAGTTTTTGTAACTCTTCGTACTCTTCTCCAGTGAAACCTTGATTATTTAAATCAATATCCTTTGTCTTCTGCTGGGCCTTTGATTTCCCTATTATTCCTTTTAATTTATTGAACTCTTCTAAGTCAACATTATCCACCTTCAGGAGTTCATCGTTATATAGGTTATTATCATCGAATCCATTCTGTACAGCTCTTTCAGCATATGCTCTTTTAAGCTGCTGCAACAGCTTGTTCTCCTCATATTTACGCATTGTAGTGCCTTCGATAGAAATAACCGGGCAATAGTTAAGGAATTCTCCGAGTATTTTTCTGTCTGAGTTTGTGGTTTTACCAGCTTTGGTTGATAGTGTTACAGATTCTGCAACCATTTTCAGTGTTCTATCAGGAGCAAAGTCAAATACATAACAATTATCCTTGAATTTTCCGTTTTTATTACATGGAGACTGAACACGGAATATGGTCTGTAAGTATTGAGATGCAGACGTTGAGAAAGAGCCTGCAAGCATAAATACAGCATTCCACTCTTTCACTGTCACACCTGTTGTGAGTTTACCGCAAGAAAGAGTAATAGTGTATCCGTCGTCTCCTGCATTTTCAATAGCCTTACGAACCTTATTAAGTGCAGAGTCAGACTTTTCTTCTTCATCTCCATCACCGGCAACATTTACAACATCAAAGAAGCTGAAAACAGGATGATTTTTCATCATCTTCTTTAGCGCCTTAGCTTCTCTTATGCCCGGTATTATCCAAAGGGAATGTTTGAATAAGTCCCTATATTCCTTTGATGAGTATGGATATTGACTATCTTCATCTTCTTTAGTAATAAGATTCAGGAAGCTGAGGACATCATTATTATGAACAAAATCGCCAACATGAACGTCTTCAGGCATAGGGCGGAAATCTTTTCGTATATCTCCTGTCCATACACGGAAAAACTCATGGAAATTAAACGCTTTATCTTCCAATTCAACGTATCGATTGTTTAGCAACTTTCCAAGATCATATACAAAAATATTCATCTTAGGGAGTTCATCATAGGGGGTGGAATCGCCAAAATGCTCATTATCCCATTCCGCTTTTCTACGTTGCTCCATTATATAATCCCAGGTATAGACATTATTATCATAATTACCCAGGATATTGAAAGGCGTACCTGAGAGGGCAAGGAATTTTGTATCTTCTGTTACGATAGCATTAATAACTTCTTCACCTAAAGCAGTAGTTGTTCCTTCATGAGCTTCATCAACGATTACGCAGTCCCATTTTGTGTTGAATACAGCATCATTTTTTTCATGTTTGCCGCCAACAAGCTCAGAGCCTCTTAAGTCTTGAATTGATGCAAAATAAATAAAACGGTCTTCGCTTTCCAGTAGCTTTTCAATCGTATAACCGTTATTCTTAGAACCGTAGATTACATCTTTTTCGTTATGAAATATTTTTTCGTAATCCTCATACCAACCTGCATCAACAACAGGACGATGAGTAATGATAATCGTTTTGCCAAATTTCATCTGACGGATTACTTCAAGAGCACATATCGTTTTGCCAAAACGCATTTTCGCATTCCAAAGCATTCTATTGCCTGTTTTAAATTCCTTAATAGTAGCTCTGATAGCTTCGTCCTGCTCAGGACGAAATACAATAGGGGTGAAGCCCTTTCCTTTTTCAGATGGATTAAGTGACGGCTTATCTTTTTTTACAGCGGCAATGGCACGAATGGCAGTATTAAGATCAACTTCAAACCATTCTCTAGCCTTTGTATCTCTAACTACAACTTTTTTAATGCCCGAGTTTTCTAACACTGCATGAACATTATGATCTCTAAACGCACTGATGCTGCCATTTTTTATGTCTGTTCTAATAGCTAACTCGGTATGCAATAAGTCATACGAAATGGCTGCGGTATTGGTATAGGAGTTTATACGTTCTTTAGCTGCCTTATTTAATGCCTTACAGTTAGGAGGAAGCTGATCGATACTTTCATCCGTTTTTAATGTTGCATCTCCAATTTTTAAAAGACCTTTGTGGTTATCATCATTTATTCTGAATATGTAGATCAGTTTATATGAAAACGAACTCTCAAATTTACCGGACTTAGCCATATTATCGAACCTCTTTTCTGATAAGATCTTTAAATTTCACGTACTCCTTATTTGTCCAATCTCTAATAACACAAGGTACTGCCTCTTTTATATCTTCAATTTCATCGGACACTTCAAAGAATGTAAGTTGTTCGTATTCTTCTTGATGTTCCATTTCGCTGTATGGAGCTGTATATGTCAATCCATCCATTTGCCAGATGTTCCATGAAATGATATAAGCTACCTGTCTGTACTCTTCTACTGTTGGTTGTCTATTCCATTTATGCAACATATAGTCTGAGAATGTAAATAACAGGTTTTCTCTCGCCAGAAGCAAATTATCCCCTTGGTATTCATAACCATAGATACTTTGATATGCCTTCTTCACCCATGCAAACCAATCGGTTTCGTTATCAGTGTTCTCGTCTATGATGCGCAGTTTGCGATCAAGCAAACCTATTCTCTTATGTACATCAGAAATAGGCTTGCCTGTTACAGTATCATATCTACTAACAAGATACGGTGCTTCTCCGCAAGTGATTTCAAGGCGTTTGGCACGCACATAGTCTTGCCATGTCTTTTTAGGCTTTGCAGGGAACTTTATTTTCCCTTTTATAGTTTTCCACTTTTTATCAATTGAATAATTAAAAACATCAGGCCTTCCAAACCATTGTTCGTCAACGAGATTGTTTTGTGCATTACATATCCATGATGGGGTGAATACTTCGGCCTTATCCCTTGTACGTGTACTTTGCATATCCTTTTCTTTAGCAACACGTGGCTTGATAATATTTGTGTTTTGTCCTGTAATCTGCTCGGAAGTAATTTCACATTCAGGCGAATAGTATTCTCCGTACTGTTTGTAATCAGTAGTAGCCCATACAATATTCTTATGTGTAGAATTATCGATTAGCAAAAGCTTTAAGAGCTGCGAATCAAGACTTCGGATATCTTCTTCAATTATATCTATTTTCACAATTTCACTCCTAAGCTTTTAAGAATTGTAAACATGATAAACATTTCCAAATATAGTATAGCATGAAAAGAAATATTTTACAATAGATTTTTAAGCTTTATTTTTGAATTAAAGAGTTTATCATTTGCTTCGAAGAAAGAATTGTTGTAACACGTATCATATATTAACAATTCCTGTAGTAAAGTGCGACACTATACAAATGAAATCCTCAGTATCGTTAACAAAACTCAGAAAATCGACTTTTCTTGGACACGACTCAACATCTGGCGAGAATGAACGGCACCATACAAACAGCGGCAGATGCCCCATATCACTGTTACTGTGAACAGCTATAACGTATCCGAAAAACCACCTCTCCACTGGTAAATCTCCGAAGTGGAAGCCTTCAGCTACAGCCATATTGACAAACTGTTTCCAGGTATCCTCACTGTTGAGATATACCCATACCTTCTCGTCGTTTCCTAACATTTCTCTGATTGTACGCATATTTCATGCACTCCTTAAAGATTATTCCATAAGAGCACAAAAAAGCGACCCCATCGTAACGACAGAATCGCTGTACCAGCATTACTATCATCCCATCGTTCAAGCTTTAGCACCTTGCATCTTTGCAGGTTGCTGTACGGTCAACGGGCTTGTCCCTCGCATACTCTTTATGGTATCTTCATCATAACATAGAATTCTGAGATTGTCAAGGATTTTTTTCGGTGTCACAACCAGTTGGTCGGAGTAGAGCATTAGATGCTAATAATTGTAACTTTGAATAATACAAAAGCGTACAAGCAGCCAGTCTCCCCGCAATGGGGAGACACATTTTGTTGAATGAAAGCACGATGAAAAAAGAAGCGCCGCCATTAATGGCGGCACCGATATTTCACAAAGCAACAATGTCATTTATTGAGAAGAGTACGGCTTTACCGGAGATAATCACCATATCTCCTGCACAGTCACAGTACAGGATACCGGTACGGTGGGAGGCTTGAAAAGCCGTGATTTGAGATTTGTTCAGTCGTTTGCACCAGTACGGAGCTATCATACAATGTGTTGAACCGGTAACGGGATCCTCGTTCATACCGTACCTTGGAGCAAATACCCGCGAAACGCAGTCATATTCCGTACCCTTGGCAGTAACAGCAACACAAATTCCGTCCAGTTTGGAGATAAGCTCCATATCAGGTTGCAGATCCCGAACTTCATCCTCGTCCCTGAGAACGCACAGTATATCACGGTCTTTGTATGCAGCAAGAGGTATAGTTCCGAGAGCTTCGATCATGGTATCGGTTATCTCGATATGTTCCAGCTTATACGCAGGAAACTCCATTTTTATCTGCTCATCGCTTTTGTGAACTGTAATCTCACCGATCTGACCGTAGAAGTTGAGAGTGTCCGCACTCTGCTCATAGTAGTTGAAAAGAACAAAAGCAGTCGCAAGCGTAGCGTGTCCGCAGAAGTCTATCTCGCTCTTGGGTGTGAACCAGCGGATGTGATAGCTGTCATTCTCTTTAACAGCAAACGCCGTCTCGGATAGGTTGTTCTCAGCTGCGATACTTTGCATGATTTCTTCGCTTGGGAAGTTGTCAAGTACGCATACAGCAGCGGGATTACCTGAGAAAATCTTATCTGTGAAAGCATCGACGATATGTTGTTTCATTTATTTCTCCTCAGTTTTTGAGCCAGCGGTCATACGTTTGATGAGTAGTCTCCCATTATCTTTGAGCCATTTGTTCCACTTGTCATAGTCGGGAAATACGCGGTATATAGAAGCGTAGAACTCTTTGGAATGGTTCATATACAGTCGGTGACATAGTTCGTGTACAACGACCGAATCAAGTACTTCGGCAGGTGCAGCCATAAGCAAGCAGTTGAAGTTGAGGTTGCCTTTGGAAGTACAGCTGCCCCATTTAGTTCGTTGATTGCGTATAGTGATCCTGCCGTATGTTACGCCGAGAATATCAGCATAATACTTCACACGTTCGGGAATAACTTCAAGTGCCTTCTGAGCCATATCGTCTATATCCTGCTCCGTAAATGGTTCGAGCTGTTCCAGTTCACGGTTATGCTGTAAAACTTTGGCAGTATGAGTTTGTATCCACTTCTCGCTCTTTTCGATGAAAGCGAGAATATCTTTGTTAGAACAACGCAGAGGTGCTCTCACAACGAGATGACCGTCTTCTGCGATCTGCAATGCAACAGTCTTACGCCTGCTCCGGATTATCTCTGCGCTGGTGATTATGCTATTGATATAAACCATCTTTTCTCCTTAGGTATATGCGAATCATATGCAGAACGCAGCATATAGCGGAACTATCTTCTTGTTATCCTCAAAGGCGAAATTCTTGGCGGATAGCTTAATTGCGTACTCAGGCTTGTAGGTCTCTATATAAACACGCAGACTCTTAGCCTTGGTATTATCAGCACTCTTGACCTCAATGGGGATCAGCTCTCCGTCACGCTGAATGATGAAATCGACCTCAGCGCCGCGGTCAGACTCCCAATAGTAAGTGCGGTAGCCGTTCATCACAAGCTGATTATTGGCGTAATTCTCTGCCATACCACCCTTGAACTCGTTGATATCCTCGACCATATACAGAACATCGTTGGCGGTCAAATCCTTCTTAGCACATAGCAGTCCCAGATCAGAAACATATATCTTGAAGGAATCAATGTCCTTATAATTCTCAAGGGGCTTCTTTATCTGCTCCGCTCTATATACCTGAGAAACGATACCCGAAAGGCTGAGCCACTCGATAGCATTCTCAAACTCGGAAGCTCTCGCGCCTTTCTTTATAAGTTTATACAGGAATCGTGTATTCTTCTTCGACAGCTGAACTGTGATATTCTCATAGCAAAGACGAGTTTTCTTGATCTCGTTGGTCGTGTTATACTTGCTCATATCGTCGAGATAACCGAGCAGGATAGTGTCCTGAGTATGGCGCACAAGCAGGTAGTCCTTGGTCTGTGCGAACTGCTGGACACACTCAGGCATTCCGCCGACTATGAGGTATTGACGATATAGTTGCATCGCAGAATCATGTAATGCACTTGGCATAGGCGTATTATCCTCAAAGTGCTTACGTATCTCCGCTACAAGGACGTTCTCGCCCAAAGCAATCAGGAACTCTTCCATATCCATTGGGTACATAGTCTTTATATCGACCTTTCCTACGGGGAAGGAGAACTGCTTACGATTCACAGCTACTCCAAGCAAGCTGCCTGCAACGATGATATGATACTGAGGTGCCTCCTCACAGAAGTATTTGAGGGAAGTCAGCGCACGTTCACAGAGCTGGACTTCATCTAATATGATAAGCGTTTTCTCTGACACTATGGTTGTTCCTGCAATGTGCGAAAGAATAGGCAGCAGATATGCGGGGCTGATGTTCTCGGCGAATGTATCCGCTAATTTCGGATCAGTCTCGAAATTAAAATAAGCTACGTTATCGTAGTTCTTTCGTCCGAATTCAAGCAGAGCATAGGTCTTGCCGACCTGCCTTGCGCCTTGAAGAATAAGCGGTTTACGGTTGGGACTTTTCTTCCATTCTGTCAAGTATTCAGATATCTTTCGGTACATATCAGCACCTCCCATGTTATTTTCAGCATTATTATATCATAAAAGCGAAGCGTTATGATATAATCGCCCGATGTGCAGGGAGCAGATCTTTGATCTGCGTATCTGCAAGGGCATTTAGATAAAGATATAATGAATGCTTCTGCTTTCATTATATCATACATTCGTGTAAAAATCAATATATTTCGATAATGTTTTTGCGGGTATTCACACGAATAATTCTTGTAATGTCACAAAAGTATTTTTGTAAAAAGTATGACAATTAAAAATGATATTGCTACAATAAAGAGACTGTATGAAACTTCGATCGAATATACAGAACTCTATCAATACGGAGGTATATTATGACAAAAGACGAACTTCACAGATATATTGAGGAAAACAAGAGCAATGAGAACAACATTTGCCAGATCTGGGCTTACAAAGACGGAAAGATGGTTTACAGTGATACCTGGCATGATTACAAGAAAGACGACTGCGTACACATAAGGTCTGCTATGACTGAAAGCAGATGTTTACTGCTTTTAAATAACAGAAGAGCAGAGTTAGGCAGTCAGCAGTTATCACGCACCTCTTTGTGATAATTAATATTTTCTATTGACATTCTTTGCTGAATATGTTATTATTATAAAAACTTGCTTTGTTAAGATTTCAATGATTATATAATGAGCAGCACATTATTTAGTTTATTAATTATGAAACGGGATTGTTATTATCCCATTTGATAATTGATATAAACGTTTTATATGAAAGGCAGGTAATCAATCATTATGAAAAAGGAATTGAAAAAACGCATTATTTCAATGCTTGCTACTGCATTTATATGTATGCCGATAGCAGCAGCTGAAAAAGCAGACTCCCCCAACTTCGTAAAAGCCAATGCAGAACAATCGCCGTATGGTTCGTATTATGTAACGGACGATAACGGTGTCGTTTGTACAGCTAATATGGCTACACTCAACAAGGGCAATATGATGTGGTTCCCGGAATCAATGTTTACAAGCAACGAGCAGCTTCCCGTTATCGTCTGGGCTAACGGAACAATGTGCGCTCCGGCACTGTACTATGATTTCCTGAGTCAAGTCGCAGCATCCGGATATATCGTTGTAGCCAATACAGAGCTGTTTGCAGGCAATGGTCAGGAACAGAAGGCGTCTATCGATTTCATTCTTGCAGAGGATTGTGATCCTGACAGTGTATTCTACGGAAAGATCGACGAAGAGCATATAGGCGTAATGGGGCATTCTCAGGGCGGTATGAGCAGCGTTAATTGTGCAAATCTTGACAGCCGTGTTGACTGTGTATTCTCTATTGCCGGTAATTCCAGCAAATCCAGCGCATCCAACCTGAATGTTCCAACTTTCTTTGCAACAGGCGACAGAGATCTGATAGTTCCGTCCTGGCTGTATGTCAAGCCCGCATATAACGCCTGCAAAGCTCCAGCAGTCTATGCTAATGTTAAAAATGCGATGCACACAACAGTTTGCAGCAATCCTTCTGTATATAGTAAGTATGCCATAAAGTGGTTTGATGCTTATCTGAAGGATAGTAGTAAATCAGCATTCCGTTCAGGCGGAGAGCTTTTCAAAGATTCAGCCTGGTCAAATGTAGCTTCAAAGCGTATATAATAAGCATAACAACAATTATCTTTTATATTATCTGAGCTTTTGGCAGTTAATCTCATTTTGAATATATATTTTGTTAAAATGACTTTGACGCTACTGTCACTAAGCTAAGGAAAAGCACAATAGTCGTAGGATTCAATGAATGTTCCTGCGACTATTTTTTCTAATATGATATGATTTTTTCCAAAAGACAGGTATTGACAAAAGCCAATAATAACAACTGAGTTTTATTATAGCTTTAGCTTGTTTTCTTCAAAGTTTCGTTATCCGTGGCTCAGACAGCTCGCTCTCTGAATAGTTGAATATGTACATTTTACCACCTTCCACATAGGAAGTCAACTTACAGCAAAATCGCCCTCCAAACGGAGGGCGTAATCATTATAATATGTCTATGAGTTTGAGTGAGTAGCGCTGTATCAGGAGCGCATCGTTTGCGGTCAGACCTGCATTGCCGTCGACATCGCCGGCTTTTTCGCCGTCAGCTGTTATGCGGTCTTCGCTTGTTCCGTTTACGCCGTACTTTTTCGGATTAAGTGATGCCTGCATTACGATTACAACATCGGACATATTTATATCGCTGTCGCCGTTGGCATCGCCTGTTTTGAGTTCTTTTCCGGTGGTATACTCGTTAGTTGGCAGCTCACTGAGCGGTTTGAAAGTATAGCCCCATTTCTCAGCGTAAGCCTGAGCGGTGGAGTTAGCATACCCGTAAATAGTACCGGTATACCTGTATCCCCAGCTTGCACTATTGAATTCGTTTGAAATCGTAGATGCCGAATCAGAAATTTCACACTTCGGATTTAGAATAGTTATTGATTTAAGGCTTTTGCAGGGAGAGAAAGCCCCGATTGCGATACTTGTCACACTGTCAGGGATCGTGACGTCTCCGGAACAGGTTTGCCCGTCAATGAGGATCCCATTTACAACAACAAGCGGGTTTTCTGCGCGCTTTGCATCCAGCCACGCTGTATCATCGAATGCACATTTTCCAAAAATTGTCACGCTTTCGGGAATTGATATTTCTTTTAGATTGGTACAGCCAGAGAACGCCCATAAGCCGATACGTGTTACACCGTCTGGAATTATTATTTCTGTCAGACCGGTGCATCCAGCGAATACTGCGTCTTCGATATTTGTCACACCGTCAGGAATTGTGATCTCTTTCAGACTGGTGCAGCCAGCGAATGCATCCCAGCCTATACTTGTTACACTTCTTGGAATATTTACTGATTCAAGCTCTGATTTCAGATAGAAAGCTTTGTATGCTATAGCTTCTAAACTATCCGGAAGGACAACAGATGTGATATCCGAATACATGAAAGCGTGATCACTTATTCTTTTAATGCCCTCAGGCACAACGATTTTACCCGAGTTATATGCGTTTACAAGCTCATCGTTGATTATAAGCATTTGTTCATCAGTAATATTATCCTGCACCCATTTACAGGTAGTATCAAAAGCCAAACCGCTTATTTCTTTAACGCTGTCTGGTATTATAACTGACTCGATATTTCTGCATCCAAAAAACATATATTCTTCAATGCTGGTTACGCCTTGTTTAATAATGACTTTTTTGATCATATCAAGATAGTCACTCCATGCAGGTATGTTACCGGTTTCTACAGAGCGCAGCACTCCTGTTATAGGACCTGTTCCGCTGAAAGTAATAGTCCCTTCGTCATCAAGTGTCCAGTAAACATCTGTAATTTCTAATTGATCAGGACAGCAGTATCCTTCTGCGATGATCTCAGGCTTTTTAGGAGGCGGTTCAGTAATTCCTATTGAAACAAACTGAATGTTGTTGCTATTTGCATACTGTTCAGCAGCTGAATTAGTATAAGCTCTTATTTTAAATCCAGTAATGTATTTTTGTGTATTTGTGTCAAAGCCGTTAGAAAAAGCATTGTTTCCAATAGTTGTAACTGACGGCGCAATTGTTACTGATGACAGATATGGTTCATTTGCAAACGCGGTTTCAGAGATGCTTTCAACTCCGTCGCATATTTCAATGCTTTTTATAAAACGGCGGTATTTATACCAAGGTGCAAGAATACCAGCGTAACCATCTGCCCAGTAATTTTCAAGTTTTCCGCTGCCGCTTATTGTAAGCGATCCGTTAGTATCGAGTTCCCATTTGAGGTCATCCTCTAAATAGCTATTACATTTTCCGGACTTTATCGTTTTGACATTTTTATCATCAAGGTCAATAAATAACCGGTCATATTTATTTGCATATGCTTCAGCGGTTGAATTTTTATGTCCCTTAATACAGCCGAATAGTGCAAATTCAAAAGTATTACCGCTTGCTGATATCGTATTTATCTCATCATAGATCTCACAATCATCTGAGAGTATCGTTACAGAATCAACAGCGCTATTATAAGAGAAGAACAGACCACAATATCCAATTTTATTTACTGATTCAGGAATTATAACATCCTTCAATCCAGTATTATAAAAAGCATATTTTTCGATTTCTTCAACAGTATCAGGAATGACAAATTCCTTCGCATCATCGATAGAAGTTGGAACACTTATCAATTTAGTGCCGTCCTTGCTTAGTACGATACCATTGTAAGCTTTATAGAACGGGTTATCTTCGTTTATCTCAACCATAGGTGTTGTGTTGCAGTTAACTAATGCGGCGGCACTAAAACTGTTTATTGTTTTAGGAAGATACATTCTTTCCAGTGCCTGAAAATAGAGAGAATAATCCTTTAATCCTGTAACTCCTTCTTCAAATACAATGTTTTTGACAAAGCTGCTTATGGAGTCTACAGAATCGCATCCCTCAAATATTCCTGTACAGCTTATAGTCAAAGTATCCTTTCCATCAAACTCCCAAGTCCCGTTTCCGATACAGCTTCCTTTTTGTGCTGAGATACTGGGAGCAGTTGCCGTGGAGACTGATATGTTAGTATTCGGCTTGTTAGCAATGCCGCACTTTGATGCATTACTATAAAACGCCGGCATGGTACTTCCCACAATGCAAAATGAGGTTAATACTGCTAAAAGTCTTTTCATATAAACACCTCCGGAAAGAATCTTATAATTACACTATAACACGTCATCAGATCAAATTTGTTGCGATTCTGTAAACAATCTGCACCTGATCGGATATTTCGTAAGCTTCCACAAATAGGAAACTTTTCATTTGTACATTGTGCAGCCACATATAAGTTCAGCCCTCCCGAAGGAGGGCGTAATCATTATAATGTGTCTATGAGTTTAAGTGAGTAGCGCTGTATCAGGAGGGCATCATTTGCGGTAAGACCTGCATTGCCGTCGACATCTCCGGCTTTTTCGCCGTCAGCGGTTATGCGGTCGGGACTTGTGCCGTTAACGCCGTATTTCTGTGGGTTCAGACAAGCCTGCATTACCATTACTACGTCTGCCATATCCACGGTGCCGTCGCCATTTGCATTACCTTTAATATGATAATATGTTTTTGTTGTCGGAGCAGCTGTTGGATCGTCAGTTACCGGCTCTGAACCTATCAGCGCGAATTTAAAGTTCTTCTTCTTTGCGTAATCTTGTATTGTTGAGCCTTCATAGCCATAGAATGTACCGTAAAAACCAGTTGTATCTGCGCTGATATAATCTGTTCCGGATTCAATCCAAGTCACAATTTCGCAGTCCGGATTCATAATATAAACACTTTTAAGATTTGAACAATAAGCAAAATTACCTGCAAAAACACTTTCGACTGAAGAAGGAATTCTAATACTTTTCAGACTCCTGCAATATTCAAACATTTCATAGCCTAAACTTTTAACGCCTTCTGGTATAGTAATTGATTCCAAGCTTGAACAGCCATAAAAAGCCATATCATCTATGCTTGTAACTGTATCAGGAATCGTTATTGATTTAAGGCTTGAACAGTTATAAAAAGCCCTACCACCTATACTTGTAACAGAATCAGGTATAGGTATTGATGTAAGATTTTTACATCCATTAAAAGTATCCCATTCTATGCTTGTAACAGAATCAGGAATCGTTATGGATGTTAGGCTTGTACATCCACTAAAAGTACCGCTACCTATTTCTGTAACAGAATCCGGTATTGTTATTGATTCAAGGCTTGTACAACTTCTAAAAACTTCCTGACCAATGCTTGTAACTGAATCCGGTATCGTTATAGATTTAAGATTATAACAATATAAAAAGGCTCCACCATCTATACTTTTAACTGAATCCGGAAGCGTTATTGATTCAAGGCTCCAACAACCATCAAAAGCATAAGCCCCTATACTTGTAACTGAATCAGGAATATTTATTGATGATAGATTTTTACATCCAGAAAAAGTACTATAATTTATAGTTGTTACCGAATCAGGGATAGTTATTGATTTAAGGCTTGAACAGCCCTCAAAAGCACTACCGCCAATGCTTGTAACTGAATCAGGAATAGATATTGATTTAATACTTGAACAATCATAAAAAGCACCCTCACCAATGTTAGTAACTGAATCAGGAATAACAACATCTCCCGAACAAGTTTTACCGTCAATTAGAATACCATTAACTACAATCAAAGAACCTTCTTTTAGCTTAGATTCAAGCCATGGGGTGTCAGAAAACGCAGCACTCCCGATTCTTGTAACTGAATCCGGTATCGTTATTGTATTAAGGCTTGTACATTCTCTAAAAGCTTTATTGCCTATACTTGTAACTGAATCCGGTATCGTTATTGTATTAAGGCTTGTACATTTACTAAAAGCTTCATTGCCTATGCTTGTAACTGAATCAGGAATAGTTATTGATTCAAGGCTCCAACAACCATCAAAAGCATAAGCCCCTATACTTGTAACCGAATCAGGGATAGTTATTGATGATAGATTATTACAAGCAGAAAAGGCACCATTACCAATGCTTGTAACTGAATCAGGGATAGTTATTGATATTAGATTCTTACAGTAAGAAAATGCATAATTACCTATATTTGTAACAGAATCAGGGATAGTTATTGATTTAAGACTTTCACAAAAAATGAAAGGTTGATCACCTATGCTTGTAACTGAATCAGGTATCGTTATTGATGTAAGATATTTACATTCATAAAAAGCAGAATCACCTATGTTTGTAATCGGTACTCCATTAACCTCGTTCGGTATGGTGATCTTTCCCTCTGCACTTCGGTCGCATTTACTAAGTTCAGCGTGATCAGTATAAACGCGATAAGTCAGAACGCCATCAGTTACGTCCTCATATTCGTTGCCTTGATAGTCAGTTTCTGCGTAAACTGTCGTGACGTTTTCCGGCGCACCGCTGTAAACCGCAGGGAGAGCACCTCCCACGATACAAAGTGACATAATTGCAGCTAATATTTTTTTCATACCATACCCTCCTGAAAATTCATTTATATATACATTGTACCTCATCAGCAGGTCAGATTTGTTGCAATTCTGTGAACAACCAGCAAATGAGCGCATATTTCGTAAGCTTCCACAAATTGGAAAAATTTGAATTGTACATTATGCAATCCGTATATAAGTTTCGCCCTCCCGAGGGAGGGCGTATACTATTCAGAGAAGTCAGCCTTGAATACCAAGTTTAATTCTTGGGCTTTTTACCTATCGAAGCCAGCCATGCAACAATATCGTTGTCCGTTGGGGAATTTGCAAGATGTGCACAATACCTCATAACAAGAGTTGCGTCAACAACATTTATCCTGTCATTGAAGTCAAGATCAGCAGCGGTGTGCTGTTCAGGAGTAAAACTGCCAGGCTTGTTATTTGCGAGCAATGCAGCCTCACGCAGCACCTTAGTAGCATCATTTACATTGTACCTGCCGTTTCCGTCGACATCGCCTTTTTTGAGAGTTTTATCCGGGAGTGCTTCAAATTTATAGCCGTGCTTCTCAGCGTAAGCCTGAGCGGTGGAGTTGCTGTATCCGCGGATAATGCCGGTATAGTAGGTTCCTCCCATATTCAGATCATAATCGTTGCAAATCGTAGTTGCCCAATCATAGATTTTACAATCCGGATTCAAAATGGTTACTGACGCAAGTTTGGTACAGTAGGCAAAGGCGTAATCTCCTATGCTTGTAACCGAAACAGGAAGCATTATTGATTCAAGATCAGTGCAGCCTATAATAGCAGCAGAATCTATGCTTGTTACAGAATCAGGAAGTGTTATTGACGTAAGGCTTGTACAGTTAGCAAAAGCATTGATACCTATGCTTGTAACTGTATCAGGAATAACAACATCACCTGAACAAGTTCTGCCGTCAATAAGAATACCATTTACAATAACCAAAGGATTTTCTTTTTGCTTCGATCTAAGCCATGCTGTATCATTAAATGCATTAGCTCCAATACTTGTAACAGTAGCCGGAATAGTAACGGATTCAAGGCTTGTACAAGCTGAAAAAGCACAATCGGCTATTCTTGTAACTGTATCAGGGATAATGACATCTCCCGAACAAGTTCTGCCGTCAATAAGAAAGCCATTTTCAATAACTAAAGGATTATCTTTTCTTTTAGATTCAAGCCATTTAGTATAATCAAAAGCCTGATTACCAATTCTTGTAACAGAATCGGGTATATTGATTGATTTGAGAGCGTAACAGTCTTGAAAAGCACAATTTCCTATGCTTGTAACAGTATCAGGTATCGTTACTGATTCAAGGCTTGAACAGCCAAAAAAAGCATCATCACCAATGCTGGTAACTGAATTAGGAATTGTTACTGACGTAAGATCTGAGCATTCTTGAAAAGTATTTACACTTATGTTTGTAACAGAATCAGGGATAGTTACTGATTTAAGGCTTGAACACCATGCAAAAGCTTCTTTATCTATGCTTGTAACTGAATTGGGTATTGTTACTGATTTAAGACTTGCACAGAAATAAAAAGCCATACTATTAATTCTTGTGACAGGAACTCCTTTAAATTTACCTGGTATGGTGATCTCTCCCTCTACGCTTCGGTCGCATTCACTGAGTTCAGCATGATCTGCATAAACGCGATAAGTCAGAACACCCTCAGTGACTTCGGTGTATTCTTCCTCAGCGCCTGCCGTTATAACGCTATCCTTGACGATAGACGCATAATCGGTAAAAGTGCCGCCAATCATAAACGCCGCGAGCATCGCCGCAACGAGTTTTTTCCATTTCATATAATTACCTCCTTGATATCGAAAATTATATGTTCATTTTACCATATATCGCTCGATTTGTCAATATAATCAAGCCGTGTCTAAGTAAATCACATAAAGAACAGCTGACGTCCCCATATAGGGGACGATCTAATATATCACAGCTGTTCATAATAGGAACTTACATATTATTTGTAAGCCTCACTCACGAATTCTTCTTGTCTAAAAATATCAGAGTACACTTGCATTTGAATATTTTCTCAGCAGCGATCTTGAACTGCTGCATTACAACCCCGGAATTCAGCATTTTTCCGGTCTTATAGCTTACAGAATTTATCACAAGATGACCGTGAAGATGGGGACATTCTTCATCCTTTCCGTGCATACCGAAGAAAACCTGGTAATCCGGCAAGAACCAAAGAGCGCTGTTTACGACATAATTCCATGCAGCCTTTTCATTCTTAATATCATCATCAAAAGCGATAATAACGTGGAACAGTGGATTGCCGCTTTCTTTGTGAAAGAACCTTCTTACATCCACCATCTGTTCCGCTGCTCTTTCAGGATCAAAAGCGCATACTCCAAAAGCGCTGCATTTCTTTATAAATGGAGAATGAAGGATATATTCACATGCCTTGCGTATGTACTCGACTCCACCGTAGGTATTACGGATCACTTTAATAACTGCCAAAACTCATCAGCCTCCTTCTGTATAGATTCTTTTTGTTCAGCACTTGCGCTATCTACTGCTCTATTTAATATATCCTGCAATTTTATCATTGCCTGAGGCGTAATAGAGCTGCTTTCCTTGTCAACGAGATAGCCTATATAGCTGCTAACCGTCATATTGTTTTCCTTAGCGCTATTTTTGGCTTTTAACAGCTGTTCTTCCGTGAAACGTATGGACGTAGAGCAGCCTTTTTTGTCTTTTTCAACTCTTGAACTCCTCATAACGAAGTTCCTCCTTTGAAGTAGTATAGTATTTCCTTACTAAGAATTGGTTAGACTATCTGAATTGACAGTACTTTTATACCCCTCCAGCAAGGATTACTATATTGTACTACAAAAATTAATAATATCAGATCATATTCAGGCTATGAAGTGTGAATTTCCTATTATTTCGATTTTCAAGACATATATAATTATTATGAATAATAATTATTCATAATAAAAGCTTTTATTTTTTCTGGAAATACAGGCTTTTTCCTGGAATTCTTCTTTTCCATACATATATTATTACTATGATACCATGTTCGTGGTAATCAATTTCAGGAAGGAGGAAGCTTATGTTCAACAACAAACGTTACCTGACCTGCGGAGTGGACAACTCTATACCGCTGGAAGTGCAGCTGTTCCTATGGGAATGCGTCGATGGACTACCCGAGCCGCGGGACCATTTGCAGATATTTGACCTCGAACAGGTCGGATGTATGCAGAGTATAGCTCATAGGAGCGAGGAACCGGAATACCGACAGGTATACCTGCTCCCGTCTGATAGCCCTATAGCCGAGAAACTGTACATCATCGACGATGGAGACCACTCAACTATGCTTTTAGCAGAAGAATATTAAATTTTTAGCCAGCCCCTTGTGGGCTGGCTATCGTTATTTATGGAGGTTTAACAAATGGAAGAAAAGAACGGAAATGCACTGTACTGCTCCCACTGCGGAGCATTCATCGGAGAAGATGACGATTATGAGACTATAAACGGTCAGATCATATGCAAAGACTGTGAAGAAAGGTATACGACCACCTGTGACCGCTGCGGTGAAATAATATGGACAGACAATAGTTTCGGCGACGAATATACAACGCTCTGTCATCACTGTTACGAAAACCACTACACCAGATGCAGCTGCTGTGATGCATTGCTGCACGAAGACGATGCTTATCACTTGGATGGATATGATTACTGCTCCGACTGCTATCACGATGAAGTTGACAGAAATCGCTCTATTCACGACTATGGATACAAACCCGAACCGCTGTTCTACGGTGATAGTTCACGATATTTCGGCGTAGAGCTTGAAATAGACGGAGCCGGTAAAGACAGCGATAATGCCGATGAATTACTTGCTGTCGCCAACAGGGACGAGGAGCATATTTACATAAAGGGAGACGGCTCGCTTGATGACGGTATGGAGATCGTGACGCACCCGATGAGCCTTGAATATCATAAGCAGTTCTGCTGGGAAGAGATAATGAGAAAGGCAATATCACTGGGTTATCGGTCACATCAGACAAGCACCTGCGGACTTCATATCCACGTCAACCGTTCCTGTTTTGGCGATAATCGTGAAGAGCAGGACGAAGTAATCAGCCGTATCCTCTTCTTCGTTGAGACTCATTGGGCAGAGTTTCTGAAATTCAGCCGCCGTTCTGAATACAGTATGAACCGCTGGGCTGCAAGATATGGTTATGAGAAGACCGGGCGTGAGATACTGGATAAGGCTAAGAAAGGCAACAACGGCAGGTATGCAGCGGTGAATCTGATGAATTATGCGACTATTGAGTTCAGAATGTTCAGGGGTACCCTCAAGCACAATACACTGATCGCGGCAATTGAACTTGTGAACGAGATATGCGACTTGGCTATTCACCTGACCGATGACGGTATCGCTAAAATGAGCTGGTCTGAGTTTGTCGGAACAATAGAAGTACCTGAGCTTATTACATATCTCAAGGAACGCAGGTTATACGTCAACGAGAACATCAGCGCTGAGGAGGATTTATGATGAGAAATATCCTGAAGAAAATAGCAGCAAGCTCAGCCGGAGATATTATTGCGGTTGCTGCTATTTTAGCTGCAACTGCCGCCGTTGATATGATAAGTGAACAGCTCAAGGAGATCACCGAAAGGAAAAAGAAACCTATGATCGATATATTTCTTAAGGAGGACTAATTATGTGCAGTTTATTTGGATTTCTCGACTATCAGCGCATAGTTCCACACAAAGTTTTGCGGAAGCTCACACAAGCTCTCGCTAATGCCGCAGAAGAGAGAGGCACTGATGCAGCTGGTATCAGTTACATAAAGGACGGTAAGGTTACCATATTCAAGAGACCTAAGCCTGCTCACAAGCTACACTTTAATCCGCCGGATGGTACAAGAGCAGTCATGGGACATACCCGTATGACTACTCAGGGCAACGAGAAGTACAACTATAACAATCATCCGTTCCCCGGTGTCGCTGGGGATGTTTCATTTGCATTTGCTCATAATGGAGTATTGTGGAATGATCGTGAGCTCCGCAAGGAGAAGCTTATCCCCGATACACACATAGAGACTGACAGCTACGCCGCTTGTCAGCTCATAGAATCTCAGGGGAAGCTCGACTTTGATTCGCTGCGGTATATGTCTGAAACTGTTGAAGGCAACTTCTGCTTCACCGTACTGGATCAGTACAATTCCCTATACATTATTAAGGGCAGCAACCCAATGTGCCTGCTTCACTTCAAAGATATCGGGCTGTATGTATACGCATCTACCGAGAGTATCATGAAGAACGCTCTCCGCAGGATAGGTTTGCATAAGTTCGCAAATGAGCGTATCAAAACAGATGAGGGTGATATCATTCGTATCGACAGGAACGGAGATATCACTCGCTCGGAGTTTGAGCCTAAGACATATCACTCCAAGTACGGATCATGGTACGTTCTCGACGACTCGTCTTATTATAACATGCATGAGGAAATATTGCTTGCATACTGTAGCTGCTACGGCGTTGACAGCGAAGATGTAGAACTCCTCCTTGAGTACGGTTACACCTGCGACGAGATTGAAGAGATGCTTATGGATACCAACCTGCTCCATGAGGCTCTCAGGGACGTGAAGTATGTGTGCGGTGAAGATGTTTATGAGAGCTACTGCGGCGTTTTTTAAGTCCACAAAAGTAACTTTATGGCACACCTGAAAAACGGCTAAAAAAGCGTTCCAAAAAGTGGTGTTTTGAGTTTTGGAACGTTCCGAAAGTCGCCACCACTTTTTGGGACAGTTAGGAGGTATAATGGACAACAGAATCTATGGGTACGCAAGAGTATCTACTCGGGAACAGAACGAAGACCGACAGCTTGAAGCTCTTACTAAATTTGGCGTTCCTGAGCAGAACATTATTATTGATAAAGCATCCGGTAAGGATACTGAGCGTGAGGGCTATCAGTATCTCAAACGCCAGATACTCCGTAAGGGTGACACCCTCGTTATCAAGGAGCTGGACAGGCTTAGTCGTAACAAAGCAGATATCAAGCGAGAACTGGAACAGTTCAAGGAGATGGGGATCCGTGTGAAGATACTGGATATCCCCACAACGCTTACAGACTTTCCACCGGAGCAGGCGTGGGTACTCGAAATGATAAATGCTATCCTGATTGAAGTGCTTGGAGCCATCGCTGAGAACGAACGTAACAAGATACGCGCTCGTCAGCGTGAAGGGATAGCTGCTGCTAAAAAGAAAAACGTTCGCTTCGGACGACCGCCTAAATCTCTTCCAGAAAACTGGCAGCAGATAATGGCAGATGTCCGCAGCGGAAACAAAAAACCTGTAGATGCCATGCGAGAGCTTGGTGTATCTCGTTCACACTATTACCGATTATATCAAAGGAGCTGACACTGTGGAAATATACCCGGATAAGGATAAAAGGTATATATCGGTTTGGCTCACTAATGAAGAACAGAAACATTATGACCGAAAGGCACTTACTGCTCAGCTACTAAAGAATGTCGATAATCCTAAATGCAAGGTCGTATACTTTCTGTCCGGAAAAGATGACCTATATCAGTGCATAGAAGGCTTGTTGACCAAGAACCTATATACCGGATAAAATTAGTCCCCACTGTGGCAACATCAACCACAGTGGGAGGCTTCTTTCCATAGACTATTAACGTCAAATATTTTTTTGCGTCACTGTCGCAAATTTTTATCATTTCATTCAATATAACACTAATCTTGCATTTTGATTAAATATGTGATATACTATACTTGAATCACAGTAAAGGCGGTGATAATAATATGAGTAAGGTAATCCTGTTTCATGGTACTTTTAACAAAGATATCAAGCCTACTTATGGACTTGGCAACAATAAGCACGACTACGGAAAAGGTTTCTATCTGACTGAGAACATAGAACTCGCCAAGGAATGGGCTGTTTGCAGACCTGATGAAATAAACGGTTGGGTACACAAATTCGAGCTTGATCTTGAAGGACTCAGGGTACTGGATTTTGAAGAGCATGACATTCTTGCCTGGCTTGCTGAGTTAATGAAACACAGAGCTGCCGACGATTCAAGGCGTTATCGAATCCTTGCAGAAAAGTTTATGAACAAATACGGTATAGATACATCAGACTATGATGTGATCAAGGGTTGGAGAGCAAACGCTTCATATTTCTATATTGCCAAAGAATTCGTCCGCGATAATATAGATATGGAAATACTTCCGGAGCTTTTATCCTTGGGCGGATTAGGAATCCAGTACTGTATAAAATCCGAAAAGGCGTTTTCTCAGCTTCACGAACTCAGTGAAGGTCTTATACAGGTTGACTATTCTGAATTTAATGCAAAATACAATCAGAGAGATATTAATGCAAGAAAAAAAATGCGCGAGCTAATTGATTCGGATACAAATAAGGTCACAAATGTCTTCAGTACGCTGTTCAAGGAGGGATAATATGCCCGCATATCCAGAAGAATACCTGAATGAAATCGTTGAAAATCAAGGGAAGCTGTTTGATTATGTATCTCAGAATTATCCTGATAAGGATACAGATGACTTTATCATCGCTTATATGAACAGCAAAACTCGAAAAAGTATTGATGAAGCTAAGGCTTATGTATGCACAATGTCTGCTGCTGAATTATTTGAATACTTTACAGAGAAAGAGAAGTACACGTTTAAGGCTGGAAGCGCTTTAGGAGGTTTTGCACCGGACTGGTTAGGCGAATTCTATGCTTATTATCAGTGGTACTTCAACATCTCAAGTTCAGATGTATTAAATAGAGTACCTTTAGATTTTTTAGAAAAAGCATATCCCGGACTTCACGACCTCGACCTTGAACTTGCAGTAAAAAAAGTAGGCAATGTAAAATGAGCGTTATATGTTTTCATAATCCCGACGAAGAAAACGGTTATCTGAGCAATTGGTATCTTTCTGACTTTAAAGTCAATGAAGTAAGCTATTCTTCAATGGAACAGTATATGATGTATCAGAAGGCACTCTGCTTCAATGACAGCTCTATTGCCGAAAAAATACTTGCCACAAACGATGTCGCACAGATAAAAGCTCTTGGCAGGCAGGTATCAAACTATAACGATCATCACTGGAACGGCGTTCGTCAGATAATAGTGTATAACGGGCTGCTTGCCAAGTTTTCACAAAACGGCAAACTCAGAAAGCTCCTTCTTGATACAGGCGACTCTGTGCTTGCTGAATGTGCTGTTAAAGATACAATTTGGGGGATAGGTCTGTCGATGACGGATTCCGACAGGCTTGACCGCTCAAAATGGCGAGGACAAAATCTGCTCGGCTACTCACTAATGCTTGTAAGAGATTCTTTTGAATGATTGTTAACTGCTCCCACTAAGGGAGCAGTTCTGTTTTACGTTATATGTACCCTTTTCCCTATCTCGTCCAGCGCCTTGCAGAACTCCATATCGGGTGTCAATGATTTCAGTAAGGGGTCGCCTTCGCGGATACGCATAGTGCGGCGTATCTCCTTAGGTATGACAACACGTCCGAGGTCGTCTATTCTTCTTACAATTCCAGTTGCTTTCATAAAAAATAACCTCCCAAAATCATTTTGACTTTGTGAGGTTAGTATTTCCGGAATATTTTTGATTATTCAATGGCATCAGGCATTATTGATTCATTATTATTTAATTCGTGTGCCATATTTTTTCTCCTTTATTTCTTTAATAATCATCTCTTCTGAATTTTATTTTCTTAATTTTCAATTCGTCAATGTCATTCTTTGAAACGTCAGAATCTTTACTGATAAGCTTTTCATAATCCTCATATCTGTAAACTATTAATCCAATTGTTGCACTATCATCATCAAAGAGACTTGAACAAATTGCGTTAATCGTATCTAAGTAATCATCATTATAACCTTTATCAGAAAACATAATTTCGATATCCAAATTTAAAGAATAATCACCAAGTGTTTTTTCTAAGCTGTTATCTTCTTCAAAAGAAAAATCCTCTAAAAAATAGTTCACCGCTTTTGTCCCGTATTGATCCGAGTTGATTATTTGCGTTCTATGCCCTTTTATACCATTTTTATCAATTAATTCGTCAAACTTTCTGTTAAAATACGGATTAAAAAGCACCCCCATATAATTATCACATCTTACATAATGATTCTCTTTCCCCTCACCATCAACATAAACTCTGACTTCATACGTGTTGGTATCAGGCGTTTCAGCGTCTGTTTCGTCAAGTTTGAATTTGACGCCGATATATGCGTCGCTTCCATGAGTTTTTTTGTACGTTTCTATATCTTTGATGTCTTTACCATACTTGTTTTTCATATATTCAGTGGCAAGGCTGATCGCTTTGTCAGTATCGTAAGGATAAGTTTTTCTGCAAGAAGTAAACATTCCTGCTGCAATAATTGCTGCGCTCATTAATGCTATAAGTCTTTTCATGGTTTCATCCCTCCACAGAATTGTTATTCTATATTATATCACTGATGGCTGTTGCAGTCAATCGCCATAAATAAAAATAGAGCCTACGCATAAAACGTAAGCTCTTTTGGTGTTATTTTCTGTAACCATTGGGATTGTTTCTTTGCCAGTTCCAGCTGTCCCGGCACATATCCTCGAGCGTTTTCTCGGTCTTCCAACCAAGCATATTCAAAGCCTTGTCAGCATTGGCGTAAAGCTCTGCGAGATCTCCGGCTCTGCGGTCGCCGTAAACATGGTTGACCTTGATGTTGTTCACACGCTCAAAGGTCTCGACGATCTCGGTCACGCTGTAAGGAACGCCAGTTCCGAGATTGAATATCTCACAGCACTTGTCCTGAGCGAGGATATAGTCGATAGCCTTAACGTGTCCCTTTGCGAGATCAACAACGTGAATGTAGTCGCGTTCACAGGTTCCGTCCTTGGTAGGATAATCATTGCCAAAAATAGTAAGGCACTCGCGCTTTCCGACAGCAACCTGTGTTACATAAGGCATGAGGTTGTTCGGAATTCCGGTCGGGTCTTCGCCTATCATGCCGCTCTCGTGTGCGCCGATAGGATTAAAGTAGCGGAGAAGTATCACGGAAAGTTTATCGTCAGCCTTTGCAGCGTCCTCAAAAATCTGTTCCATCATTGACTTCGTCCAGCCGTAAGGATTTGTGCAGGCGCCGCGAGGCATGGTCTCAACGAACGGAACTTTGTTATCCTCGCCGTAAACAGTTGCGCTCGACGAAAACAGGATATTATTCACGTCGTATTTCTTCATCGTTTCGAGAAGTGAAAGCGTCGTATCAATGTTGTTGCGGTAGTACATGATAGGCTTCTGCACCGATTCACCAACAGCTTTGAGACCTGCGAAGTGAATGACAGCGTCTATTTTGTTTTCCTTGAAAACCTCCGCAAGCTTTGCATTGTCCTTGATGTCAAGCTCATAGAGCTTTACGGACTTGCCCGTTATTTTTTCAACACGGCGTATGGATTCCGGGCAGCTGTTTGAGTAGTTGTCCGCAACAACCACTTCATATCCTGCGTTTAAAAGTTCAACTGCGGTATGCGAACCGATATAACCGGCACCGCCGGCTAAAAAAATTGTTGACATTTTCGTATCCTCCAATTTATAACTCTACGCCATTCAGGCGAAGTAATTCTCTTGCTGTATCAACTGAATCCACACCTGTTTTGTTCTTGACTGGTGCAAATTCCCTGCTGCGGTCAACCTCATACGCAAGGCAATCGTCCTGCAATTTCACCATATCAAGTGCCAGTGTTTCATACTTGTATGCATTTGGTTCGTCGGGAGTTATCATCTCGCCGTTTTCGTCCATATACTTTATCTTTTTGAATGCACGGTGAAGCGGAAGCTTAACAGAAAGCGTCTGATTTAGTTTGTCCACACGGAACAGGTAGTTCAGAATTACACCGTAATTGTACGAAAGAGTTCCGTCCGCCTCACGGCTGTGGAGCATTTCGTCAGTCATTTCATAATACTCTACAATAGACGGTCTGCCGTCCTCAAGACAGAGCACTCCGACTTTTTCCTCGGGAGCCGCCTTTGCTACGACCTTAGCACCGGAAACCTTACCGGAATCTATAACTGCTCCGATAAAGCAAGGATCTGCAATTCGCTGTAATACATTGTCAACTGCGAATACGTTCAGCCATTCGATCTTGGCCTCTTGAACGACCTTCAACATACCGGTCTTCGCCATGGAAGCGTACCAGCCGCCGTTGCCGTTAGGAGCGGTAGAAATTGTACCATTTCCGGAAAGCATCAGCTTACCGTTCGTATCGACAGTCGGAAGCTGCTCTTGTACGCAGGTTATTTATAAGGCACTCGAAAATAAACAGTTCACGCTCAACTCCAATGTTGAACATCCCCTTCGGATGATCAAATCCAAGGCGGCTTCCCTGACCGCCGGCAAGAAGCACAGCGCCAACTTTACCGTGACTTATAGCTTCCAGTCCTATGTTAGAGAACTTATCTGCTTTAGCTTCAATCTCCGACAAAGTTGTTGCAAACAGCGGCGCAAAAGCGCCGCGTTCTTCGTTTGTTTCATCAGCGCTCAATACTGTAAAATCGAGATCTTCGATCTGCTTTACCATCTCAAGCTGATCTGTCTCGCTAAGCGTTATCATATGCGCTGCTATATGCTCCTGATGGAGCATATTCAGTATTTCTGTTGTTTTGTGTTTCATAGGTCACCGCCAATTCAGATATCATATGCTTTATACGGAACGAACGGCGCATGAGTCTTCATGTACCGTTCATATACAATATATTGTATCTCTTTTCAAAGAATTTGCTGATTCTTTATAATAATCAGATAAATGCGCGGTTGCCATACATCTTCTCATAGTAGTTCTGATACTCGCCGGAAATGATAGTCTCCCACCACTCGCGGTTCTCCAGATACCACTTGATAGTTTTCTTGATACCGTCCTCGAACTTCGTCTCAGGCAGCCAGCCAAGCTCGTTGTGGATCTTGGTCGGGTCAATTGCATAACGCATATCGTGTCCCTTTCTATCCTCAACGTGTGTTATGAGGCTCTCGGGCTTACCAAGTTCCTTGCAGATGAGCTTGACGATGTCGATGTTCCTCATCTCGTTGTGACCGCCGACATTGTAGACCTCGCCGACCTTGCCCTTGTGGATTATGAGGTCGATAGCGCGGCAATGATCCTCAACGTAGAGCCAGTCGCGGACGTTCAGCCCCTCGCCGTAAACCGGTAGAGGCTTGTCTGCGAGAGCGTTCGCTATCATCAGAGGGATGAGCTTTTCGGGGAAGTGATAAGGACCGTAGTTGTTAGAACATCTTGAAATAGTCACAGGCAGACCGTAAGTCCTGTTATATGCCATAACGAGCAGATCAGCGCCAGCCTTGGACGAACTATAAGGGCTACTTGTATGGATAGGAGTCTCCTCAGTAAAGAAGAGGTCAGGTCTGTCAAGAGGGAGATCGCCGTAAACCTCATCAGTCGATACCTGATGATAGCGCTGAATGCCGTACTTGCGGCAGGCATCCATGAGCACCTGTGTACCGAGAATATTAGTCTGGAGAAAAATCTCCGGATTCTCGATAGAGCGATCGACGTGAGACTCCGCAGCAAAGTTCACAATGATGTCAGGCTTCTCCTCATCGAAGAGTTTGTACACTCCCTCACGGTCGCATATGTCAAGCTTCACGAAGCGGAAGTTCTTGTTATCCATTACCGGCGCAAGCGTTGAAAGATTGCCTGCATATGTCAGCTTGTCCAGACATATTATGCGGTAGTCCGGATAAGTTTTGAGCATATGGAATATGAAATTTGAGCCGATAAAGCCGGCTCCGCCTGTTACAATAATAGTCATAGTCTTCACCTTACTATGGTATATATACGTCCTTCTGCTACTGTCCTCAAATGCTGACCATACGCTGATTTACCGTACTTTTCAGCCGAATCAAGAAGGGCTTCTTTTCCTATCCAGCCGTATCTAAAGGCAATTTCTTCCGGTGCAGAGATCTTTACTCCCTGACGTTTTTCGATAATTCTCACATAATCCGAAGCATCTGCAAGGCTGTCAACCGTTCCTGTATCGAGCCATGCAAAGCCACGTCCAAGCAGCTCTGCTTTAAGCAGCCCGTCCTGCAAATACATATCATTCAGCATTGTTATCTCCAACTCTCCGCGTGCAGATGGCTGTACCTTCTTTGCTCTCTCTGCAACTCCCGAAGGATAGAAATACAGTCCTGTTATAGCATAATTGGACTTAGGAAATTCCGGCTTTTCTTCAACCGAAAGAACCTTTCCATTCTCATCAAATTCAACTATTCCGAAGCGTTCCGGATCAGGCACATGATAACCGAATACTGTTGCTGTACCATTCTGTGCACGATCAGAGGCTTTTTTCAGTATACGCGAGAAACCATTGCCATAGAAAATGTTGTCGCCGAGTATCATAGCACAGGCATCATCACCGATAAATTCTTCGCCGATTATAAAAGCCTGAGCAAGACCGTCCGGACTTGGCTGAACTGCATAGCTCAAACTGATCCCATAGCGCGAACCGTCACCCAAAAGTCTCTCAAAATTAGGAAGATCAGCAGGCGTTGATATGACAAGGATGTCCTTTATTCCTGCAAGCATGAGAGTTGACAGCGGATAGTATATCATTGGTTTATCATACACAGGAAGCAGCTGCTTCGATGTTACCAGTGTTAGTGGATAAAGTCTTGTGCCGGAACCTCCGGCAAGGATTATACCTTTCATAATTAATCTCTCCTGAACAGATCTCTTGTGTAAACCTTATCAGCAACCTCGCCAAGACAGCTGTCATATCTGTTGGCAATGATCGCCTGTGTATCAAGTCTTTTTATCTCTGCATAGGTATCAGCTCATTGCACTGATACATCCTGAGAACCACTGTCATAATTATACATTTCAATATGATGAATTTAATACTTCTTATTGTACTCAAATCAGATTATATCATATCATAAAACGACAAAAAAGTCAACAAATTGCTATATAGCAATTTCTTGACGCTTGTAGTGCTACAATAGATATTGGACAAAAATGAAAAAAAGAATAGAGAGATAGACGAAAATCTGTTAGAATAAAGTTACCACACCAAATTCAAGTCAGAAAGAAGGTCTATCTCTCATGAATAGTA
>Ga0256404_1003370_pt1 | contig 32789 bp, 29 predicted proteins | sample RumenRJG_01DNA_FD_185990 | JGI IMG/M metagenome (GOLD analysis project Ga0256404, IMG submission 185990) | Bovine rumen microbial communities from Lethbridge, Alberta, Canada - RJG_01 | ecosystem: Host-associated > Mammals > Digestive system > Stomach > Rumen | place: Canada: Alberta | collected...
TAATGAAGCCTTATAGCGCCCGTTTTTAAAACTCTTAATTACGGGTGCGGGTGAAGTATGCCCTTTTTTAGAAAACCCGTCTCGATTTTCCCGAAAATTTATCTTGACATATCACCAGAATGCTAATTCTTATTTCATATCTAAATTCTATTTAATGATTGTATGGAAATCTCTCCCATTTTACCCTTTTTGTAGTCATCCCTAGCTATTTTAAATGCTCGAAGCTTGCAAATCTTATCACCATTTTCTCCGGTGATAATCAAGAAAATATGTCTGATACTCTGAATCGATGACAATAACCACGCTTTATATGGTTTAAAAAACTTATCATTATAGTAAAATCTATTTCTAAAAATATAATAATGTCGCAATGCATTATGAGATCCCTGCTCCCCACAGGCATGGGGCATTTGTAGATAATCTAATCGAATGATTTTTAAGCCTTTCTTAATAATCTGTGTACTAAAATCTTCATCAAATCTATCAATAAAATAAGCACTGTCATATCTAAGAGCTCTGCTTTTAATAATTGCCAAATTCAAGAAGGCCCCAGAGCAAATTACCCAAGCCACTTGTCTATCAATCAACTCGGCAGGTGTTCTAACTCTTTCCTCATATGGAAATGGAGCCACTATTGCTATATTGTTCATTGAGTGTGTGTTAATGTATTTTTTAATGCCTTCAACGATTTGTTTTGACATTCTACTATCTTGATCTAATGTGCATAAATAATCATTTCGATCACGAATTGCCTCTTCCATCATTAAATTGAAGGCAATTGGTAATCCATCATTTTTCCCATTAAAATAATATTTAATATTATCGCATTTTATAACATCTTGATAATAGCTCGAGTTATTCGAAGAATTATCATAAACATATATTTTATTAAATAATATTGCGGTCCTAAATAAATTTGAGATTACTTCCTTGTTTGGATTATAAAGCGTAACAGCTGCCGATATTCTCAAAATAAATCCCCCTATATCATTATTGGGCTAATATATCATTGTCCAGTTTTATAATTCAAATATTCGACACCTTTATATTTTGTAAGAACATCATCATCACTAGAAGTATTACCAAAAACCCTATCAGGACTATATATAATAGGATTTGCGCCATATGATAAGAAAGCCCCCCACCAAGAAAAAGAACTATTTGAACAGACATAATTATCACAATGTCTTAGGAGTTCAAATGACTCACACACATCGAGGCCATTTACATAAATCGACCTATCGTGGTAGTAATTAAACCACCCCTCATTTATCACTTTATTAATATCATCTGCAAAAATATAAATATTACACTTTCCTATGCGGTTTTCTATTTTATTAATTCCATTGCAATAAAAATCGCGAGAGCAAATAGGCCAGCCATTGTCAGAATAGTCCTTGGCACATCGAATACTAACCGCTATTGATTTATTAGCTTGTATATCACTTAAGTAAGATAAATATCCTTCTGTCCTCTTTCCTTTTAATTTTATTTCATTCATTAATTGATCCCGCATCTTACTAGCAATATCTGCAGACACAAGATAACTATACAAGAATAAGTCTTTATTTTTCCTGACGCCAAAACTACATATCCTTATCATTCCACAAACATATTGTGTATTTCCTATGGTAAAAGATAATTGTGGAGCATTTCTTTTTCTTAAGTTATGGTAGATAAATTGGAACAAATGATAAGCACTCTTAATTAGACTATCCTGAATGTTCAGCTTGTCATCTATTATTGCTGTGTCGGATAATTCGAAATTATCAATCTCCAAATTTCGAATTTTATAGTTTTTATATTCATTTGTAAGGATTTCAAGCTTTTCAAAATGGAATTTTTTTTGAAAATACCTAGCAACTGAATACTGATATAACTGATTTCCCAACCCCCCGCGCAAATATAATTTCAGATTCAACTTCCGCTCCTATGTTTATTAACTGTCTATGAATGTCTTGAACTCATTGTAATCTCTTATATAGTCATCTGGATCATAATAATCACTTGCAGCAACACATAAAACTGAATTATTTTCAAGCCATAGCATCTCTCTCCATGTTGGTTTATCTATTATCACTCCAATAGATGGATCGGATAATGTGATTTCTTCACGCCCCATTTCATTTTCCAATATTAGCTGGATTTTTCCATATGGGCAAAATAATAACTGTTGTAATTTTTTATGCGCATGAAAGCCCCTCCGAATGCCTTCTGGGACCTTTGAAATATAGTATATTCTCTTTATATCGAAGCCAATATCATGGTTATTTCCCTCAAAAAACGATAATTCACCAGCATTAACGGTTGGGATCGTTCTGATATTTATAATTTTACAACCGCTGACTTTTCCTTTGGAAAGCGCAACATTCTCATAATCATCTCCTGGTAATACTACATACCACCGAAGATGCTGTTGATGCATATTACGAACTGATATCTCTTCTGGCACATCCAAAATTGTATGAAATCCATGCTTATCATAAAACCTACATGCCCTCTTATTCTTCTCAGATACACACCAGTAGATAGCATTCAGACTCATTTGTTCGAATCCCAGCTTAAGCATTTCAGTCATGCCAAACCAAGAATAGCCCTTTCCCATGGCTTCCTTCCGAACTATTATTGCAAATTCTGCCGTACCTTTCTCATGATCCATATATTTCAGACTTGCGGTACCCATATATTCATCAGTATCTGAAACAATAGCCATATGGATATCGGATGAAGTATCTCTACTGGCTTTGATAAACTGCTCACAATCCTCAATAGTTTTAGATGAAAAATCAGTTGCCAGTTCGTGCACAACTGAATCGTCGTGCATCCATTCAAGCATTAATGGAGCATCAGTTTCTTTTAATTTTCTTAAACGCATTTTATAGCCTTTTATCTAAAACTATTAATTGTATCTATTACATACTGCACTTCTTGATCAGACATTCCGTAATACATAGGAAGAGACAACTGTGTTTTGCTAATTTCTTCAGCAATTGGGAAGTCACCTTCTTTATAACCAAGGGATGAATAACATTTTTGCAGATGCATTGGAATCGGGTAGTGCTTGTTAGTTACAATGCCGCGTTCATTCAGAAAAGTCTCTAATTCATCTCTTTGCTTAGAACGTATCGCAAAAATATGCCACACAGGATTCGTATAGGGTGGAACATACGGAAGAATCACATTGTCGTTTTTGATGCCATCAAGATATTTTTTTGCCGTGACTCTTCTGTTCTCATTAACCTTGTCCAAAGAAGGAAGCTTAGCCAAAAGAAATGCTGCCTGGAGCTCATCAAGTCGGCTATTATTACCCTGATAAATGTGGTGATACTTATAATCAGAACCGTAATTACCAAGTGCTCGGATCTTATCTGCAATCTTTTTTTTATTAGTAACCGCTGCACCTGCATCACCGAGGGCACCAAGATTTTTCCCTGGATAGAAACTAAATCCAGCCGCATCTCCAAAAGATCCAATACGTTTCCCTTTGTAAGTTGCGCCATGAGCCTGAGCACAGTCCTCAATGAGGAATAAGCCTCTGTCTCTGCAAATCTTTGCTATCGGGTCCATATCGCAAGGCTGGCCATAGAGATGAACAGCTACGACAGCTTTTGTCCTACTGTTTACCTTCTCCTCAATCTTACTTGGATCGATATCGTAGGTTCTGATGTCCGGCTCTACGAAGACAGGTGTTGCCCCTGTGTAAGTAACTGCAAGAGCTGTAGCAATAAAGGTATTTGAAGGAACTATAACTTCATCGCCTTCATGAATTCCAAGCGCCTTCATAGAAAGCATTAAAGAGTCCAAACCGTTACCACAGCCCACAGCATAACTGGTTCCGCAATAAGCAGCAAAGGCCTTCTCGAATGCCTTGTCCTCTTCACCCTCAATATACCAGGATCTTGTATATACTCTTTCAAATGCCGCACGAAGATCTTTATCCAGTTCTTTTTCAAGTGGTTTGAATGTCACAAATGGAATATTCATCTTCATTCTCCAATTAATTTGACGATTTCATTCTTTAACGCACCTAGCATTTTGTTGTAATCATATTCTTCACCAACAGCACGTGCATTTTGCTTATATTGTTCATAAACTTTCGAATCCATATTCATGAACTGCTTTATGCCATCAATAAGCCCTTCAGGTGAGTTATTAACAATAATCCCACACTTATGGCTTTCAACAATGCTATGTCCGGGACGAACGGTGCTTAAAATAGGTATTCCGCTGGCGCAGTACATAAAAAACTTATTATTGCTCATCCCATATTTTAAGGTAGGCGTATTTTCAAAATTCAAAAGTGCAACGTTACAGCGAGAAATTGTTGAAGGAAAATATTTCTTATCAAGAAATCCTTTGAATTGAATGTTATGGAGATTGTATTCATCAGAAAGCTCCTTCACCTTTTTGAGCTGACCGCCATCACCATAGATGAGGAACAAAATTTTCATTCCTTTATCCTGTGCTTTTTGGGCAGCCTCAACAACCATATCAATATGATTAGGCACGCCAATAGAACCAATATAGCCCACTTTAAAAACATCAGTTCTGTCAAGATCTGGATCATCGATAATCCATTTTTCCTTATCCTTATCTACTTCATCAATTTCAATTCCATTATTTATGTAATGTATTTTTGATAAGTCAACACTATTAACACCGATGTCCCATCTTTTATCAGTAATGTAATCCCTAAAACCAACGATAGAACTAAAGATGCTGTCTGCTTGATGATAAGAACGATGCTCTAATGCATATAATGCTTTAGTAATTGGTGAATCCTTATTTAAATGTCCTAATTCTACAAGTACTTCCGGCCAAAAATCAAGGATGTCTAAAATCACACTGGTACCATATTTCTTCTTGAATTTAAATACCACATCTCCAAAAGGACCTGCAAAATTCCCAATAACTAAATCTGGCCTACCTATAGCCTTGCTATACTTAAATGCATATTGCTGAAATTTTAACTGTGCAAAAACTCTCTTCGCCCCACCAAAACTTGCCACTTCCTGACGGACCAACATATATCTTGTATGATTCTTCTTAATAAAAGCAACAGGACTGTTGTTGCGAAAGTATCGTAAATCAGTACTAGTCGTAATTAATACGCATCGATAGCCAAGCTTCTCAAGATATCGTGCTATTATTGCCTGTCTTGTGGATCTTTTTTCTACAGCAATGTATGGGCTTATTAACCATATGTTTTTCATATTTAAACCTCGAATACATGCTTCTTATCGTCAAATATATCTTCACTCTCAAGGATGATCGGTTCGACATCAACATCTCTTAGGAAGATATATGGCTTATCATAATGGTGGAACTGATCTCGTTGTACTCTATCACAATTTCCATCTTCCATTATTCGGACCGTATCCTCTATAAGGTCAAATCCAACATGGGACATAACCCCTGTGTATGCCATATGCCTAATATTGACTTCCGTCACCTTGAGATTCCCTTTGCTGTCTTCTTTCAAATCAAATGAAAGAATCCCATGCGCCGGAACAGCTAATTTCTTTTCCAAATACTTGATACAATCATCACAAAATTTATTGATTCTGTCTTCATTAAGAAATCTACCAAAATGCGTATTACCAGTCACATGTGAAGGTGCAGTATTTGCCATTACATACTCGGCACACTCAAGTGCAGCTCCCTTTACATATTCGCCATTGTAATAGAGCATCTGATTTGCCAAATGCCGTCCAGTAAGGAATTCTGAAACTGTGAATTCTGGGATTTTCGAATTAATGAAAAGCCAACTTTTATAACTGCTTAGATCATCCAAACGAAGTGATCCAAGACCTCCGGTTCCCTCAGTGGCACGAATCCAACAAGGGAAACCAATCTCTTTCTCAACATCTTCGAATCTTGGGTCTTCCTGAGTAACCTTAATGGTCTTCGGAATAAAATCCGTCCCTTCAAGGAGCTCAGCCATGATAGATTTGTCCCGGAGCGACTCCGAGAGTGCCTTGCATCCCATAAATGTCGGGCAGGGATACTTTCCATTCTTTTCGTAGTATTCTCCCCATTCGACAATCTCTGCTTCTGGCTCTACAAAAGCATAATCGATATTTTTCTCTTCTACAAGCTTTTCAAGCCAAGGAAAATACTCTGGGCTATTGCATCTAGGTGCAATAAAGTATTCATCGAGAAGGCCTTTCATAAAAAATCCCATTGCCTTCTTGTCAATATCGCATCCAATAAGTTTATAGTTTGGATGATGTTCACGAATAATTTTTGCTATTGATCTTGGTGTCAATCCACCAATACCGGTAATTAAAATTGTCTTCATTATTGTTCCTTAATCAGCTTCTCAAAATCCGGTCTGCTATCTGCTGCATAAATAAAGTAATTTGTTCCATAACTATTGTTATGTACTATGGTACTAAGTTCATCTGAAACCTTGTGCTTTTCATAACACCATTTATACTGATTACATTTATCAAAAAGTGGTTCAAATTCTTTTGTCTGCTCGGATATTAGAATAATGCCAGAACACCTGGCTTTCTCTCTGTCAAATATTGGTGGCTTGAATTCACCAAGAGCCACTTTTATTGCTTCTTTCAAATATGGATATCCGGTACTTAAGTCCACAAGCGGATAAGATATGTGATCTCCACCTGGTCTGGCATTAAATTCAATCAAATATATATCTTTACCTTTTATTTTAATTTCTGTATGACAAACGCCATTTTCCATGCCAATAGCAGAAAGGCCTTTATCAATTGCAAGAATAACTTTTTTCTTTAATTCTTCAGAAATGTTTGCAGGTTGATGATGTCCTAGTTCTACACAATGCGGAGAACCAGACGTCCATTTTTCAGTAATCTGAATAATATAATTTTCCCCTTCATAAGAGATACTCTCGACAGAGCATTCCATATCTCCATCAATGAATTCCTCTGCAATCATTGGAAGAGTATTCCCAGAATCCTTCAAAGTATACTCATATGCATCCTTTAGTTCATTCTTACTATTGACGACTACGACCCCTCTTTTGCCACCTTTTGATGTGGGCTTTAGTATTATCGGATATTGAAGATTCAAGTTTTTCAATTCTTCAAATGAATTTATTTCAAGATATTGAGGATTCTTTAGTTCTGCAATATTCCTCACTGCATTTCTATTACGATATTTATTCGTAATAACCTTTGCTACGTCAAAAGGAATTCCTACCAAATTCATCTCCTGTGCAACATAAGAAGCTGGAGCAATTGTCAGTTCAGTTGTAGGAACGACACCATTCACATTTTCTTGTTTACAAATTTCTAGAAGGCTTGAAAAGTCTAGAATATCTACCTCATATAACTTGTCAAAAGCAGTAAAGTCAGCAACACCACTCTTTAGCGAAAAAGCTACGGTCCTGACTCCCATCTCCTTTGCATTCTTTCCATAATAGGATGCAACCCATCCACCACCTATAATTGCAAGTGTTTTCATTGAGACCGGCTCCCATTTAATTCGTTACATAATTTAGCAAGTGTAATTGAAATACGTTTCATGTCATCAAAGTCATACCTTTGGTCAATTGGCAAACACAAAATATGATCATAGATATAGAGTGATTCTGAAATATTTATCACTGTATTCCTCAATCGTGGCCATATTATCGGACAATATATATCCCGTTTCGCCATTTCAGCTCGGATACAATTCCTAATTTCAGTTGTTTTGAAATAGACTGATAAATATAGTGGAACGCAATTGGTTGTGTCATCAATTTCTTGCGTAACTATTTGGACTTGAGGAATTCTTAAAATATCCTGACGTAATTTAGAATAGTTCCTTATGCGAGGTGTGCTAATTTCATAAAAAGATAAGTGTTCAAATATTTTTTTTGAAAGTGGACTAATTTCATATAAAGTATCATTAGTTATAATCTGTTCATTTAATTGTTCAAAATGATTTCTAAAATCATTTTTAGTCTTGGGCTTTAGTGTAAGAAAATATTCTTTTTTTGTATCAAACGCCTTTTGTGCCTCTTCATCGATACTATCAGATGATTTTTCAATATTCCTAAATGTCAATGCTTTCTTAGATATAAGTACACCTCCATCTGGAATAGCAAAAAACTTCCTTAGTGAAGCAACGTAAAAATCCGCCTCGCACATAGGAATATCTGTAAATAAAGATTGTGTGATATCTTCTACGACAACTCCGTTTGATTTTCTGTAATTTTCCAGAATTTCCTTCAATAAAACATTTTCAGAAACAAAGCCAAAGTAGGATTGAACTAAAACAACATCTGGATGTATTAGTTGTATCTTTTCCTGTAAATCCGTAGTATTAATAGTGAGATTTCTATCAATCTGATAAAAATAAATACTCCACCCTAAATCCTTCCATGGATCAACTTCTGTCTCACACAAATATGCTGGAAGGAGTATTTTCTTGCCATGTGCAACTGTAGCAATAGTCCCTATTGCTCTTGTTGCATTTCTTCCTGACTTAAAGAAATAGATAGAAAAGTTCTCATTTTCCCACCAAAATTTATGCGCACGAGGTTTTTCAATTGTATATTCCCAAAAATTGCTTCCTATCTCAGGTAACACTTCTCCCACCTCGTTCTATATCTAATGCATCATGAACATGCCGACCGCTGCTATCCTTGGTTCCTTGTGTAGCATCAGTAATATCTGCATGAGACAAAACTTTCTTTATAGTCAGCATGATAATCTTAAAATCCATCTGAAAAGAGCATTTCTTTACATATTCTATGTCTAATTTGAAAGTCTCTTCCCATGTAATAAAATTTCTGCCATTAACTTGAGCCCATCCGGTCAAGCCAGGTCTTACGTCATGTCTATGTCTTTCTTCTGCTGTATAATATGGAAGGTAACGTACTAATAAAGGCCTTGGGCCAACTATTGACATGTCCCCCTTCAAAATATTAAACAATTCCGGAAGTTCATCGATGGATGTGGACCGAAGTTTCTTTCCAAAAGCCGTCAGTCGAACATCATCCGGCAATAGATTTCCCTCTTCATCTCTTGCGTCTGTCATAGATCGGAACTTATAAAGTTTAAAAACCTTTTCATTCCTTCCTGGCCTATCTTGAGTAAAAAGAACAGGAGATCCAAGTCGGTTGCGAACTAATATTGCAGTTATGCCCAGCACTGGGCTGAGCATAACGACCGCAGTTCCTGATAAAATGATATCAAGGAGTCTCTTAATATATCTACGATAGAGGTTACCCCCCCTCTCTATATCGAGTGGTTCTATTCCATCTATTGCTGTATCTTTTCTTACTAGTACTGTCCATAGTGTTCTTAAGATAATATTTAAATCATTCTTAAAAGAGATGTTTTCCGTATACTTTACATCTACCTTGAACTTTTCAGTCCAATCCAAATTCCCATTATTAGTAACCTGTGCTAATCCTGTAAGTCCTGGTCTCACATCATGACGCTTACATTCCTCTTTTGTATAATATTGAAGGTATCTTTTCAGCAAAGGTCTTGGCCCAACAATAGCCATATCGCCTTCAGCAATATTGATTAGTTCAGGTAGTTCATCTATACTTGTGCTTCGAAGTTTTTCTCCAAACTTAGTGAGTCTGACTTCATTTGGAAGTAACTCACCATTCTCGTCTCGTTCATCAGTCATTGTCCGGAACTTATAAAGCTTGAAGATTTTTCCATCTTTTCCTGGGCGATCTTGTGTGAATAGAACTGGAGAGCCTAGCTTCTTTTTGACTAGGACAGAAGTAGCTAGAAGAATTGGAGAAAATACAACAAGAGCACCAGAAGCCAGAATGCAATCTAGTGGTCTTTTCATATGCTTCTCATAAAAGCCACACGGTTGGTGATGGCTCTCGTAAAAAGGCTCTTGTGTATCTTTTTTTCTTTTTTTTCGTCCCCTAGTATCAAGAACAACAGAAGTAACCGCTGTTGCCCCAAGTATCCCTATGATGAACTTTTGATAGCCTCTCATATTCTGTTATTGCCCTTCGCTGAATCCCATCGTTTTTGTAACTTTTTTCTAATTGCATTCCAAATAAGTTCTCCGAAAGCTAGAACTCCTATTGCGGGTCCATTAAAACCAAGTACTGTGTCAGTTACAGTATTCATCACAGCTTTTCCAGTAAAACAGCCTAGTGTAATTAACCCAAACAAAACTATGAAATCTAAAATTCCTAAAATCTTATCAGCATTTGACATAGTCATTCGAAATAATCCTTCACTATATATTTCTCAATCTTGTGTTGGAGCATCTACAAGATTGTCAGCATAGACATCAAATCCATTTGGGAACTCTTTCTGATTACAAGAATTGCATAGGGGAACAATATAATAATGCGGGTGGCTACCAGTTCCATATTTATATACATGACCACCACAATCTGCCTTGTTATTGCAACCTATTCTTGAACACTTCTTTGCAACTTGTCCGCTATGTTCTTCCCAATAGTCTAGAAAATCATAACCATCCGTATATCCATGTCCTTTTCTATTTTGAACATGTACTGTAAACTGTTCTTTAAAAATCATGCAGAATCACCCGTCTTTCTTTACTCAAAACAGCTCTTTACTACTTCAATAACTCTGTCCTGCTGTTCCTTTGTCATCTTATTGTCGCTAGGCAAACAGAGACCTCTCTGGAATATATCAGCCCCGACATCGACACCACTACCATCGATGTACGCATTCGTCTTTGCGCGGCCGTTACCTTCTCTGGTAATGAACGGATTCATTCGATAGATAGGCTGCATGTGCATCGGTTTCCAGATTGGCCGGCCTTCCGCGTTGATGGATGAAATTGCATTGAGGATTTCTGTCGGACAGCTCTTTCCGTGTTCAGCGATATACAGAGGCTCAGTCTCTCCTCTGACGGTCTTACACATATGATCATGATCAATGATCAAACAGCTCAGCCAGAAGTTGGGCTCCGACTTTTCCTTATCATACGGATTCATAGACACAGGCAGGTCCCTGAATCCTTCCTTGTACCTCTCATAAATCTCCCGTTTTTCCTTTATATGCTCCTCCAGATGCGGAATCTGCCCGCGGATCACTCCCGCGATCACGTTGGACATTCTATAGTTGTAGCCGATCTCCTCATGCTGGTACCAGGGAGCGGCCTCACGACTCTGTGTACTCCATTTTCTCACTTGGTCCGCGTCATCTTTGCTGTCTGTCAGGAACATGCCACCAGAGCTACCCGTGATGATCTTGTTGCCGTTGAAAGAGATGCAGCTATAGTCACCGAAGGTGCCGGTCTCGCGCCATTCACCCTCATCTGCCACACTTCCATCTTTTGTTATTTTTGTTTTATACTTGGCCCCAAGGCTCTCAGCAGCGTCCTCGATGATCACAGCCCCGTGTCTATCAGCTACCTCTCGGATCTCATCAATTTTCCCCGGAGTACCGTATAAATGTGCTATAATAACAATACGTACATCCGGATACATCTGAAATGCCTTTTCCAGCGCCTCCGGGTCCATATTCCAGGTATCGCGCTCTGTGTCGATGAACACAGCCTCGCCGTTTTCATAAGCGACAGGATTGATGGACGCGTCGAATGTCATATCAGAGCAGAAAACCTTATGGCCCTGAACAGCGCCTACACCAGCACGCGGCTTGCCGTAGAAGTGTTCTCCCGCAAGCTTCATGGCGAGATGCAGGGATGCTGTTCCCGCGGAGAGAGCGACTGCATACTTGCAGCCCACTATTCTACTTATCTCAGCCTCAGCCTCATTTATATTCGCGCCGACTGTGGACATCCAGTTCGTCTCGTAAGCTTCCGTGACGTATTTCAGTTCCTCCCCGTGCATTGTCGGTGAGGAGAGCCAGAGTTTCTTTTCGAATGGTTCGATCTTCTTGCTGTACATTAGTTTTTCATTTCTCCCTGGACGCCTTTGCCGCGTCTTAATTATTTCTGTCTATATGTCTTCAGCTCCCGCGCATCTTCAGCACGATTGCTGTTTCTACCTATATTTATTACCCACACTCTCCGCCCCTACCCGTTTCTCCCCATATCCACAAATCAAAAAACTCAGTGGCGGGAAGAGGAACCCCGGCAGTCGGGTGTGTACACCCCTAACTTCCTTTTCCAATAATACCCGGCAGTTAAGTGTCAATCACTAACTTACTGGGGAAAAGTGGCTAGTTAGGTGTGTACACCCTTAACTGCCGATGTTTTCAGGAGGCCGTGTTAGGGATAGTCCCTAACTGCCGGGCGTTTTCTTTGTGCAGATTGACGGTATTATGTAGTATTGAGGTGTGGTTTTTTAGTTATTTTGACGAATAATTAACCTCCAACTGCCGCACCTTATTCTACTCTTTTCCAATACTTCCTCCCTTTTTTTGTTCCGGGGCCGTAGACTGTGCGGCTGTCATTTCCGATGTACTCCCATACTGTGCCCTCTATTGATATTCTGCATCCTGGCACTACCTGATACATTCCATTTCCAAGGTCTGCCGCAGAAGGTATCTCCTCACCTTTTTTCTCACCCGGCAGTGCCGGCCATGTTCTGATCCGGCCTTCGTCTATGCGCACATAGATGTCTTTATATTTTTCTTGCATCAGATCTGTACTTTCCGGCTGTAATTTATCAAAACCACTCCCGGAATCTTCTGTAACTCTGCCGGTACTCGTATCATATACAAAATACAGAGGTTTTACATCATCAAATATGCTTTCTGCATATGCTGTCGACATTGCTGACCGGATATTGCTGAGATTGACCGCCTCGATTGCTTTCCTGTGTGCTTTCATAAAAATCGGGATGCTGACCGCTGCGAGTACTCCAATAGTTGCCGTGACGATAAGGAGTTCAGTCAAGGTGAATCCAGATTTTTTATATCTTTTAAGAATCAGATTCTTCACCCTCCCCGGCTGTCAGGTACCAATATATTATCTAAATATCTATGATATTTTAGCACACTCTGTCTGTTTATTCTACCCGCATGGTTGTACAAAGATTTAAGCTTTTCTGAAATTCTTTGTCAAATCTACTGCAAGGCACTTTGTATTAATATAGATATATTTTCCTTTATTATTTATTTAGTAGAATTTTCTTTATATTTATATTTACAAATATTTATTTTCATGATACAGTTCTTGTGCGATGCCTGGCATCCTTTGCAACCCTATGTCTGTAGCAGCTCTAAGGAGGCAATCATGCTGACACACTCTCACAAAATTCGTCTTTCTTTTTTGGTCACTTTTCTTTCTTTTTTCCTTTTTACCGTTCTTTTCTCACCACTCCTCGTCTTCGCGGCTGGCTGGTCACTAGACCAGCAGACTGGTGTCTGGACGTATGTGGAGCTTTATTCGGATGGGCCGGGCTATTCTCTCAAGAAGGGCTGGCATGATGATGTCGACGGGTATCGGTATTATCTCCATGATGAGACCGGACATATGCTGACAGGGTATCATGTAATCGGGGATAAGCTCTGTTATTTCAAGGAGGAGCCGAATCAGGGGAATTACCGGCAGCATGAGGATATGTTCTGGTACTACTACGAAAACGGTAATGTACCGTATGGCGCGCTGATTGCGATGTGTGATCTGCCAGGTGATGGGAGTCCGGTGGGTTCTGGTGCTGATGGGCCGGGGTTTGCTATCGAAGAGACTGGAACTTCATCGGGTTCTGACGGTGAAGAAACATCGATAGCATCCAAAACGGACGATGCATCCGTCAGCATCGATGATCATACTGATACGGATGATGCAACTGTGAACGATACAACTGCCATCGAAAATCGAGATATCGAGACTGATGATGAAACTGACGATGATTCCGATCATGAAACTACGTCAGATATTCCTAAAGACGAAAATAATAAAGATGATGGCGAAGATGATGCCTATGATGATTCCGGTGAAGACAATCCTGGCGCTGATGATGACGATGATAGCGCAAATGATGACACTGGCGGCTCCGGCGCCGAGGATGTAACGCACGAAGGGCCATGCGTAGCGCACGACAGCATTGCTGCGATACGCGAGACGCTTGAGACGGATCCGGCGGCTTATGATGCTTGTATCGAGAATTTCTGTCGGAAGGGTTTCCGGCTTCGGTCGAATGGGATTGATTTTTCGCTGGATGGCGAGGATCCGCCGGAGACGGCGATCACCGATATGCTTCTAGCTTTCTCGGAAGGGGAGACGATCGATATTTCGGCTGTGCTGTATGGGACGGATGGGGACGAGCTTCGCTTCATGAGCATTGATACACCGGAGGAGCTCGTGCTGCCGATGCATGCAGGGGTGCATCCTGTTAAGGATGGGAAGAATAGGTTTTATGGGGAAAGTGATGATCTTCCGGATGGGACGGAGGCGTTCACGAACCACGGTGGTGTGGTGAATACGCTGCCGTTTGGGCTTTTGAATGAGTCCCACTTGACGTATCAGTATCTGGATGAGGATGCGGGTACGGATGATGAGGCTTCGGATGGTGAAGATACGGATGATGGCAACAATCGTGAAATGACGGATGATGAGACGGGCGATGATGAAGCATCAGATGGCGAGACGGACGATAGCGAAGTAACAGGTGATGATGTCGATGGCGCGGTGCTTCGGTTTGATATGTATGGATGTGATCTGTATGAGGTTCTGCGGGATTCGGACGGGAATGAGGTGAAGACCCGGAGGGTGGAGCTTCTCGAGAAGCGATTAAAGTATGACAGCCTTTATCCTCAGAGGAAGAATCAGCCGGAGAAAGCGTATACGCGGTTCTTCTTCCCGAGTGCAGAGGAGGTAGGCGCCGATTTGGATTCGGAGCCTCAAGACGCAGATGGATCTACGGAAGATGTTTCGGCGTTTGAAGACGCCGATGGTTCTACGGAAGAGGCTTCGGATGTGGATGAGCGGCTTCGGGCGGCGATCCTTGAAGGTGAAGCGTGCTGGCTTCGGAGTCTGTCAGCGATGCCGGAGGACGAAGCGGAGGTTGACGTCTGGAAGCACATGTTTCTGTCGCAAGACGGCGGCGCTGTGTCGGAGACGTATATGAAGGATGCGATGCCGACGCGGTTTTACTTCACGGTGGAGTAAATTTGAGGTCGAGAAGTTTTCGTAATCCCGTGTGACAATGGGGACGGTTCTAGCTGTCATCTTTTTCGCTGATAAGAACTAGATTCAACGCAATGAATCTAGGCGAAAAAGATGACAGCTAGAACCGTCCCCATTGTCACACGAGTTACGCCGCGGGGTGGTAGGTGCTGACCATGCGCTTCACGTAGTCGCGGATGTCGTCCTTGTTTTTATACGCGGCTTCCATGAGGCCGCGGACGCCGGACAGGAAGGCATCCTGGTCGAAGGCGATGGGCTGTCCAATGAAGATCAGGTCATTGTCGGTCTTCCGGAGGCCCTCTTCTGCCATGAGCTTCTCTTCGTAGAGCTTTTCACCGGGGCGGAGGCCCGTGTATTCTATCTTAATGTCTACATCCGGCTTGAAGCCGCTGAGCTTAATCAGGTTCCGCGCGAGCGTGTCGATCTTCACAGGCGATCCCATGTCGAGGACGAAAATTTCGCCGCCCTTTGCATAGGTGCCGGCGAGGAGCACGAGGCTCACGGCCTCCGGGATGGTCATGAAGTAGCGGATGATGTCCGGCGAGGTGACGGTCACCGGACCGCCCTGCGCGATCTGCCGCTTAAAAATCGGAATGACGGAGCCATTGGAACCGAGGACATTGCCGAAACGTACCGCGACGAACTGAGTGTGAGCATTGGCGAGCATGGCGGGTGTGACGTCGCCGCGTTTGATGCTATCGTGGGTGAAGAGCTGGGGGATCTCGGCGGCGCGGCCGGCTTTTATTTTCTGGTCGAAGGTCTGGATGACCATCTCGCAGAGGCGCTTCGAGGCGCCCATGATGTTTGTCGGGTTCACGGCCTTGTCGGTCGAAATGAGCACGAAACGGTCGCAGCCATGGACCATCGCGGCGTAGGCCGTCTTGTACGTGCCGATGACATTGTTCTTAATGGCCTCGCAGGGGGAGTCTTCCATGAGGGGCACGTGTTTGTGCGCGGCGGCGTGGTAGACGATCTCGGGGTGGTATTTCTCGAAGAGGTCAAACATCTTACGGCTGTCGCGTACGGAGCCGATGAGGACTTCTAGGTTAAGGTCCGGGTATTTCTGCCGGAGCTCGAGCTGGATACTGTACGCGTTGTTTTCGTAGACGTCGAAGATGATGAGCTGCTTCGGCTGGTGGCTTGCGATCTGCCGGCAGAGTTCCGATCCAATGCTTCCACCACCGCCTGTCACGAGGACTGTTTTTCCGGTAATGAACTGGAAGACTTCGGTCAGGTCGGTACGGATCGGCTCACGGCCGAGGAGGTCTTCGACGGAGACGTCCCGCATCTGGGAGACGCGGACCTGGCCGGTGACGAGCTGGTACATGCCGGGGAGCTGCTTCAGCTCGCAGCGGGTTTCCTTACAGATGTTTAGGATGTCACGTTTCTGCGCTGCGGTGGCGCTCGGGATTGCGAGGTAGATTCGCTTGATGTGGTATTTTTCAGCGCAAGCGAAGATGTCGTCACGGCCGCCCTCGATTTTCACGCCGTCGATGAAACGGCCCCATTTGTTCGGGTTGTCGTCGATGATACAGCAGACGTTTTCATTGACCTCGCGGGACTGGTGGATGTCCCGGAGGATCATCTGGCCGGCGTTGCCGGCGCCGATCAGCATGACGTTGATGGTTTTTGAGCCGGTGGCTGTTGCCTCTTCGGCGGTTTTTCGCGAGTTCTCGTGGACGAGAAGGCCGAAGCGATAGGAGAAGCGGATGCCGAGCACGAGGGCGAACTGAAAGAAGGCGCCGACGATGTAATAGGAAATCGGCATGCGGCCGAGGAAAAGAAGCGTCCCTCCTACCTGTACAAGCGCCGTGATCGCGGAGGCCACGATCGTCCGGAGGAGCTCGGAGTAGCTTGCGAAGCGCCAGACGCTCCGGTAGAGGTTCAGGCGCAGGAACGTAAGCAGGCAAATGACCGTGTAGAAGGGTGCGAACTTTAGCCAGATTTCGTAGTAGTTCGCGGGGATCTGGCTGTAGCGGAAGTCAAAGCGGAGCAGCAGAGCGCCAAAGTACGCGAAGTTCACGGCGAAGATGTCGTAAATGGCGAGGCAGATCGCAATCACCTGCCAATGCTGCAGGCCGCCGAGGAAGGGGCCGCGATGCCGTGCAGCATGTGACTGCTGATCAGATATTTCGTGTATTTCTTCATGCGTTTCCTGCCTGGCGTTCTGCTGGAACTCAGACTGTGGCTGTTCTGTACCCTGTACTCGTTGCTTTTCGCTCTGCTCCGGCTGTTTCATTTCTTTCATGTCTTTTGAATCTGACATAATCTATCTACTTCTCCTACTTTGAATATTTCTTAAACTTCAAAAAAATTTGGGGCATAGAAACCTAGTTTTAATGTTGGTTTCTATGCTTGCCAAATTTTTCAAATCAATATAATTTATACCAACACGATGCCGGCGATGCGTTTGTTCAGGCGGCTGAGCTGGGATACTTCGGCGAGGGTGTTGCTGAGTCTTGCCTTTTTCTTGTCGGCGATGAGCACGGCGGTGTCGATGGTCTGGAGGGCTTCGATGCCGGCTGGATCTGTCAGGATGTTTTCCTGTACGGTGACGCTGTCGGCGGTGTCCTTCGCAGTATCGCCAAAGGCCTGCACGGCATCCGAATTACCCATACCGGCGATGAGAAGCCGGCCGGGTGCGCCCTGGTTCAGCATATTCGCCTTCGCGACGGAAAGAACATTTCCGAGGTCCTCCTCGCCTGTCTTTCTGCCGTCACAGGCTGCTGCCCAGCGGTCGAAGATATTCTTGCCGGGAGCCTTGAAGTACTCGCCGAGGATGATGACTGGTGCTGCGCTGGAAGCGAAGCCTGTACGATAGCCCGGCAAACGGCTGACGAGACGACCGCGATCGATGATCCGGTCAACGAGCACGTACTGTACACAGAGCACGCCGCCCGCGAGGACGAGACCGAGGATCAGGCCGACGACACCATACTTGATACCGGCCTTTACAGCCGCCTTCTTTCCGATGGCCGGCTCCGTCGGCTCCTCAAGCTGATTTAACTGATCCGTATAGTCAGAAAGGCTCGTCTGGTAGTCATTGAGTGTATTCTCGACACTCTGCTGCTTATCGGCAACATTGATGGCTTCATTGTTACCCGTCATACCGCTGTCGGAGGTTTTATCGATCGTCTTATATTCAGACTCGGAGATCAGCGAAACCTCATGCTCAACAATGAGAGACGAAACTATGTTCTTCTCCTCACGCATATTCTTCCGGATGAGTTCAAGGATGGAATGCTCCATCTCCTGTGTCTTCCCGAGCACGTTGATCGTGATGATGTGGCTGTCATAATCTGTCGAAACGTTGATAAGCTCGCGGAGGTACTTCGGGTCAACCTCCTGCCCGAGATTCTTCTGAATCGTCGTATAGAAGGTGTCACTCTCGACGAGGGATGCATAGGCACGAAGCACGCTGTTCGTGCGGTCCGGTGTCTGATAGGTGAGCGACGGGTTAATCTCGTAGCCGGTATCTACATAATAGAGAAGTGTGCCGCGGTAGACATTGTTCTTGTCCATGTTGTAGAGGGCGGAGTCTGTCATGTAGGTATTCACCTGCTCGATTTTTTTGTTCAGGGAATCGATCTCGCGGTTCAAGGTCTTCTGCTGGTTCTCATAGTTTTTCTTGTCTGCCTTGTAGGTGTCCATCTCTTCCTTCACGGCATCGGAATCCTGCAGTGAAGCGAGGCTGCGGGCGCCCTTGATGCCGCCGAAGAAGATGCCACACACGAGCATCGTGATGATCACAGCCCGCCAATGCTTCAGACAGTAGATCATCAGTGACACGAGGTCGATCTCGACGACGTTCTGCTGCGGCTGGCGTGCGGATGACTGGGGCTGCCGCGGCTGCTGTACTGCTCCGGTGGTTAATGGCTGCGGTTGCTGCGCAGATTGCGATGCTGCGTTGATTACTGGCGTTGCGGACGTCTGCAACTGGTTCTTGTTTTCTGTTGAATTTTCCATACTCACCTTCCAGGATATATTTGAGATTACTTTGATTAAATATACTTATATTTTATCGTATTTCAGATATTCAACAAGCAAGCTTTTATGTAAAAGCATAATTTCTCGATTAAGTACTATAGCATATAAAATGAAATTACACCAGTAATGTCTGTGGTTTCTATAGAGATGCAGAAAACTCCGGGTGGCGGCTGATGGATGAAACCTTTCCCAAATCCATCAGCTCCGGTCGGTGTTTAGCTTCCGAGTGGCGGCTGATGGTTGAGGCCAACCTGCTTATCCATCAGCTGCGGTGGTCTTCGTGGCTGTCCTGCAGGGCGGTGGTCTGGTCGTCAGCGATGCCTTCGGTGCTTTCGGGGATAAAAATGATCTTTAGTGTATAGAAAATGATCTGCAGGTCGAACTGGACGGAGCGCTTCGCGATGTAGATGAGGTCCAGCTTCAGCTTGTCCTCCGGAACAGTGTTATATTTGCCGTAAACCTGGGCGTAGCCGGTGAGGCCGGCCTTAATCTGGAGGCGAAGCCCGTACTCCGGGATTTCCTTCAGGTACTGCTCCATGATTTCCGGGCGCTCCGGGCGCGGGCCGACGATCGTCATGTCGCCCTTCAAAATATTGATAAGCTGCGGCAGCTCGTCAATCCGGAACTTCCGGATGACGCGCCCTACCTTCGTCACCCTGTCGTCATGCACCGTCGAAAGCTGCGCGCCAGACATCTCAGCATTGACACGCATCGAGCGGAACTTAATGATGTCGAACGCGCGGCCGTTTTCTGTGAGGCGCTTCTGGCGGTAGAATACGGGACCGTGGTCCTCGAGGCGAATCGCGGCGGCGGTCACGAGGAGGATCGGCGACAGCACGATAAGCCCGAGGCTGGCGATCACGATGTCGCTTACACGCTTTACAAGCGGGTAGTACCACATGACCGGCGTTTTCGGATTCCGATAGAACGGCGTGTCGAACGTGTGGGAAATTTCATTGTCGAGAAGGAGCAGGTGGTCAAGCTCCATCGAGGTGTGGATATCGATGCCATGCAGGCGGCAGTAGAGGATCGCGCGGACCTCGACGTCACGGGACACTTTGTAGAGATAGACGTCCTGGATTAAAGAGGAAGAAATCACCTCTCCCACCTCCGAGAACTCGGTAGTATCCGGGAGGCAGCCGACAATCTCATACCTGTATTCCTTCGCTTCCATCTTGGAGACGAGCCGGGTGTAGGCATTGTCGCCATATACGATAAGGATGCGGCGCGGGGTGTCGAACTTCGCGTAGAGGCGGTTCAAGATAAAGATGAGCAGCGTGATGACCAGAAACTGCAGCAGGAAGCCGAGAGCAAAATAGCGGAGGCGCACACGCTCGAGATTATGGAACCAGAAGAAGGTCGCCGTGAGGAGAACCGCGTCGGCAATGCCGTAGCTCAGCATCTGTGAGAAGCTGAGCTCGGCGAGACGATAGAGGCCGATCTTGTGGGCGCGGTACATGCGGGCGAGCACATAATAGAGGATCGAGAAGAGTGTTCCGACCGTGAGGAGGGTGCTGTGACCCGTGAAGCCTTCCGACCAGCCGCGGCCGACATTGACGCGCCAGAGCATCGCGCCAGAGAAAAAAGCGAGAGCGACGCTCAGGAGGATGTATAGGTTTTTGATGAGTTTCTTTTTATATTCCATTGATGCACACTTACAATTGTCGCATGAATAAATTACATATCCACATATTTTAAGCTATGCTGGTACGATAACCAAAGTGTTTTATACTCTTCGATTGATGCCTGCATCACTGCTAGTATGTGCCGCAGAACCTTCGGTGGAACCTGGCTATTATTATTTGCAAGCTTAAATGATCCGTTACTCAGAATCCATATTTTTGTAGCATTTTCACTTGGTTTACCCTCCGCGATATGAAAATGAACAGGCTCATTATCCTCATTTGTCCAAAAATAAACATACCATCCATTATAGCGAACATACACTGGCATCAGACAGCATCTCCCATCTGATCAAGCGATCTAAAATAACATATCGTCGGATAAATCCGTTTGAAATCAGCAAGGAAGGCTTCCGTCTTTTTCGGATCATCCGAAAAGTTATTATGAAGAATTGTACCATCATTAGATATTAAGATGGACTCAGCTGTACTATTTTCTTCAAATGCAACATCACTATCTGTATAAGTGATCAATATTCCATTTTTTTCACAATATTCATGTCTCATGTCTTTACCTCTCTCGCAGTGAAATTATTCCTCTTGACAAATATACACGAAAAGCCGGAGGATGAAAACCACCTTCCGGCTTTCGTAAATTCAGCTTCGTAAATTCAAGCCGACGATCAAACGTGCCAATGCCTACATCAGCCTGCCACCCGACAAGTCTTCTCCCTCGATATCCTCCCCAAGATTTCGCCGCCACTCCCTATAGTTCGTGCATTTCCTATCGTCTTATGGTAATATAGCAAAAGCAAATTTAGGAGGTTTCTTCTTATGAATAAGTTTATGGTTGAGAAGGAGTCAGATCTCGACATCCGGAATATATTTTTCGCCGTGCTCCGCAAATGGCGCTTCGTGCTGATCTTTTCACTCTGCATGATGCTGCTCCTCGCGGGGCGGAAGTTCATCTCCGGACTCCGCTCCCTCGGGAACGACGCTGCGATCACCCAACAGAACAGCCAGTACCAGTCCATGATCGACGCCTACAACCTGTCCGTGTTGAACCTGAACACGCAGCTCACGACCACGCAGACTGCGATCGTCCAGAAGCAGCACGAAAAAGATTTTTCCTATAAATACAGCATCGACCCATACAAGACCGTCCAGTGGAAGCACACCTACCACATCGACATTCCGAAGAATGATGACGGCAGCGACGCTTCCGACATTAACGCCGTCATCAATGGCATCTCGACGACGATCCAGAACGCTGATCTCCAGTCCTCCATCCTCCCGGCCCGCAAGGACCAGACCGAGGACGATCCGATCCTCCAGCTCCTTGGGCTCGCCGCCGACAACTCCCTCCGCACCTATACCGTGACGATCCTCGCCGCAACCGAGGACGACGCGAAGTCCTTTGACGCCGCCATCACCGCACTTCTCAAGGCGAAGCTTGATAACATGAACACCCAGTACGGCCGCTTCTCCTTCGTCGACATCGATGAGGCCATCAAAACCTATGAGTCTTCTGCCAATGCTTCCGGCGCGGGCGCATCCGGCGATGCGAGCAGTGCGTTGGCTACGAATGAAAATTCTTCAGCGGATGCCAGTGGCTCGACGGCTGATGACACAGCTGACTTCGTGCAGGATGGAGACATTACGGTGAAGGTCGTGTCGAGTGACACCATCCAGACGATCAACAGCGATTATGCAAGTGCCATGAGCAGTCTCCAGTCGAACCTTACCTCGATCAACTCGCAGCTCGAAGATCTCAAGTATCCGGAGGGACATTTCACAAACCGGGGCACGGTGCTCGCTGCCACACGAAAGCAGGCGATCATCGGCTTCATTCTCGGCTTCGTGCTCGCTGTCTTCTTCATCATCCTCTGGTTCCTGTCGAAAGACACGATCACCGGCGTCGACGAGTTCTCGAAGAAAACCAACGTCGACCTCCTCGGCTTCCTGCCGCGCGCTGTCTCCGGCCTCCCCGGAAAGAAGCTCGACCAGGCGATCAACCGGCTGGATGAAGGGGCGACACAGAGTAGGACTGCAACTGGTGTAAAGACTGCTACCGCTGTGAAGGAAGCCGCGGCTACCGTCGACGTAGAAAAAGTCATTGATACATCCGCTGCACCTGACACCACAGCGTCTGACACTGCAGCATCACCTAACACAGCCGCGCTCCGTGCGATTGCGGCGCAGGTGGAGGCATTGATTCCTGCCGAGGAAGAGGACAGCAATGTTGTAATTCTTAACTGCGAGAGCTTTCCGCGGAACAGAGAAATCGCGGAGCAGCTCGTCGCGCTCGCACCGGACCGCTTCGTGACTGCCGGCAGCCTCCTCGATGATCCGGACACCGTCCGCCTCACGAAAAAGGCCGGCACTGCCATGCTCTTAGAAACCCGCGACCATTCCCGCTACAGCATCCTCTCGCAGGAGCTGAACCTCCTGAACGTCATGGATGTGAAGGTGCTCGGCGCGGTACTGCTGTAAAAACTATGATTTATTTTTCCCTCATCCCAATGCTTATCCTCGGCAGGCTGGTTTCTCTCCGCTGCCGTCAAAAATATAAGGACGTATCGCATATTGATCTCCTGCTCACGTTCCTCCCGTTCCTCGCGATGGCGCTCATCGTCGGGCTCCGCGGCGAGGCGACTGGAGTCGATACGCCGAGCTACCTTAGTGATGCGCTCAAGTATCGGGGCATCACCTATAAGGAAATCCTCGAAAATTATCTCAAAGTCATGAAGGCGCACAAGGGTTCCTTCGGCCTGGAGATCGGCTATGTTTCCATCGCGAAGTTTCTGACCAGCACGTTTCATTCTACGCAGGCGCCGCTTCTTTTTATGTCCTTCCTCACGTATTTCTGCTTCTGGATTGGCGTAAACTACCTGAGCGATGACCCGTACTTATCGGCGATGATCCTGCTCGGCTGCGGGTTCTTCATCCATTCCATGAACATTGCGCGGCAGATGACCGCGATCGGCCTCATGATGATCATCTACCTGCTCCTTCTGAAGAAGCATCAGTTTGCCGCGTTTCTACTGTTCATTTTTGCCTTTTTTATTCACCAGACGACCATCATCGGCTTCCTAGCTATTTGGCTTTTCACGAGAGTGATTCCCGTGCGTCGCTCCTTCGTTTGTATGCTGCTCGGCTTAATGCTTATACTCGTCGCGATTATCCAGCCGGCTTCGAAGCTTTTTGTGAAAATTTTTCCGAAGTACATCAGCTTCCTCGACGTTTCGAACCTCCAGACCTTCGGCGGCATCAAGCTCCTCTGGATGGTCGAGCTGCTGTTTGCCCTGTACTTACTCATCTACGGACTGCGGAACATCGAGCACGGCGCGATCTCCATGTACGACCGCCACACCTTCTGCTCGATCTGCTTCACATTTCTGTACATTCCGATCACCTACTGTAGCCAGTACGTCTGGCTCACCGACCGCATCGGCCTCTACTTCCTGATTGGACTCATGTTCCTCTTCCCGATCGCACTAAAAAGGCTCCGGGAACATAGCCCGAAGCCCTTCTACCTCCTGTGCACGATCGCCGTGTGGGGAATGTTTATTCTGTGGTTTGTGAAATCGACGCGACTTCCGGAGAATGTTTACAGCAGCCCGTGGATCGGGTAAAGGATGGTATTCTTGGGTCATCACATCAACTTCTGATTAATCAATTCATCCATATTGTAGCTAATCTCATGATCTGTTCCTCAATTGCTCTCTTCAAATGTCTCTCAAATCCTTAGGATTCTGTCTCCGTGATGGATTCAGTAAACATTATTATCAATTTAAATACCCTCTACCAGTATATTTTCCGTAAAGGTCTTCATCATCGTAACAAACTCTGCGCGACTGGCTTCTCCCTTCGGATCAAGCTGGTTTTCACCCTTTCCGCTAATGACTCCATGTGCGACCGCCCATTTGACTGCGCCTCCCGCCCAGCTACTGACATCGCCGGCATCCTGAAATGCGCTTAAGCTTGTTTCTGCACCATTATCCGTATCTATGCCATAGAACTCGGCATATTTCTTTAGGATGATTGCCAGCTGCTCTCTCGTGATATTTCCTGTTCCGAATTGACCACCGCCAACACCGGATACGATACCATTTTCTGATGCCCAGCGGACCGCAGAATAGAACCAGTCGCAGGACCGCACATCAGAAAAATCTGTTCCACTACTGATTGCCGGTTTTCCGGATGCACTATAGAGAATCTGCACAACCTGTGTTCTTGTGATGGGATCCTTTGCACCGAAAGTACCACTGGAATAACCATTCACGATATCATGCTGATATGCCCAGCGAACATACGGATAGAACCAGTCATTACTCCCTACATCTGAGAAGTTCATGTTGCTATTAATCAGCTTAAAAAGCTTTTGCGACAATACATAAACCTTACACGTAGCGGAATGATTCTCATCTTTTGTCGTCGCTGTAATGATGGCACTTCCGTCCTTGACGCCATATACGAGTCCATCTCTGTCCACCCTTGCTACGTTCTCATCGCTGCTTGACCACTTTACGGAGGTATCTGACGCATCGTCCGGTGTAATCTCTTTCTCCAAGAGATATGTTTCCCCTGCGCCTAGTCGAATAGAGGAAGCATTGAGCGACAAGCCTGTCACATCTGCGTTCTCCGTGCGATCGAGATAATTCCGAACATCGATTGCGAGTTCGTCCTCTGTGTAGTTATCATATGCCGTATCATCGTAGAGATAGCGTACGAAAATACGCTGATAATCGCCATAGGGCGGCGGAAGAAGCACACTATAGGATTCCTCATCGCCATCTTCCAGTGTACGTGATGTACTGCCTGCGAGGAAAATGCCATCCGGATAACCTACCGAACCAGTATCCATGTTGGTAAGATCGACGACATAATTCTTACCGTTCTCCATGTGCACAAGATTCCACATGTGTGACTCCGGGTCGTAGGTATCATATCCATTGACATACTCGTAATCCACCGTCATTTTGCCCATCACGAGCCGCGCTTCGATTTCCGATGAATCAAAATCTGTCAGGTCGCAAAGATACTTGAAAGCCTTCGCGTAACCCTCGCAGACAACATTCGTCGTGCTGTCTCCATCGAAAACATAGATGATCTGCCAGGGATTATTATTTTCCTTATAGGAATCATCCTCGGCTGCATGATAATCATAGGATACCAAGTCACAAATCTTTTCTTTATAGTATGTAAGCTTATCGTAGTCGGATTTACCCTTAGCTTCATCGACAATTGCCTTCGCGTTCTCAACCGCTTTCTTCGTCGCACTGGTTTTCGAGAGATCGAGATCATAGGTTCCGATTCGCTGATTCTTACTGAAGGCTCTGTTCACAGAAAGTTTCAGAACATAACCACCCGTCTCATTGATCTGGACACCATTGTTAAAGAAGGTAGCGGTACCATCCATCAAGCCGTAGTACCAACCTTTCGTGGTATCAAACCAATAGAAGTACTCAGGCTCATCGAAAATTGCGCTATCAATTGAAATGTGAGGATCAATGTTTAGAAGCTTCTGTATGATGGCATCTTCGCCTTCACTAGTCAGTACATTGTTCCAGGTATACGGATTCTGCACACCAAGCTCTGCCCAAGTATAAAATCCCGGTTCCACACCGTATAATTCAGACAGACTGATTTCAAGCTCTGTGTTGTCCCGATCACCATTGGCGATTTCCTGTCCTGCCTTCATCAGAGCATCATAAATCACAGCGGTATTTCCACTAATTGTCGCCCGCCGCCGGACCATACTGCCGCCTGTTGTTTCCTTCACTGATGTCTGCTTCTCAACAAATTTTTGAAACAGTTCTGAAGAATCCTCCAGTCCTGTAACCGTCTGCGCTTCGGACAGGACCTCCTGATCTGATATCACATTCTCCGCATAGGCAGAGAAAGCTCCGATCGTAATCATAGCTGACAAAATCGTAATCGGCGCAAACCATTTTTCCATTCTATTTCCCCTTTATTTCTCCAGCACATTTTCAAACATTGCTTTCATCATCGTTGCATATTCCGCGCGTGTCGCCGGATCCTTCGGTGCGATAAGATTGCCATTTTTAGAGCCTCTGCCTTTCATGAGGCCTTCCGCATTCGCCCACTTGAGTGCTGGTTCTGCCCAGTCCGCGACACTGTCAGCATCGGTAAAGCTGCTAAGATCCGCTGACTCTTCCGTATCCTTATTTTCGAACTTTGCAAACTGATACAGCATGACGGCTAACTCCTGACGAGTCACATTGCCATTCGGATCGAAGATGCCATTACCTTTACCGTGCGCGATTCCATTCGCATCCGCCCAGAGTACCGCTTCACGATACCAATTCTCTGTTAAATCTGTGAAGACTGAACTATCTGTATCTATCGGATTTTTTCCAGACGCCGCATAGAGTACCTGTACTGCCATAGCTCGCGACACAGTCTTCATCGGAGCGAACGTCGTCGCGCCTATACCGGACATAAGTTCATTGTCATAGGCATACTTTACATACGGGTAGAACCAATCTCTACTCTTCACATCCTTGAACGGGATGTCTTCCATCTCTACAAAACGAACTGTATAGTTAATTGGTGCATCATAACCCTCTACATCCTTAAGTCCGGTCACGGATACCTCTGCAGTATCACCAGCCGAGAATGTCAGATTCGGATAAAACGAGATACAGGCCATCTGGCCATAGCTTTTACCCGAAAGCTTGAAAAATTCTCCCGGATACCTCGTGTCGGACTCATCCAGCGTGATCGTTTTGCCCTTCGTCTTCATGGTGACGGTCACATTCGTACTATTCCAGATATCATAGACATCGTCATTGAGACAAATGCTCCAGGCCGAAGGCTGCTTAAAAAGAGAGATTGGCGTCACCTTCGCCGGCCAAAGGATATACTGATACGGATTGTCCTCATCTTCCCGGCTATAACTATCAAATGAATACATCGCGCTGTAGCCCTGATCGCTGCCGAATCCGGTTTCCTTCATGATCGGATCCAGACACCATCTGCGGTGGCCAAGGTACGCCACATTCGAACTATCTGTATCTGCTATCCAACCATCGAGGACCGCGTTTATGACCGGCTGTGTCCAGATGATCCTGCTGCCCATTTTCGAAAATCCGTAGGCAATATTCGACTCACTAGCACCCTTATAACCCTTTTCGTAGAAGTCATCCGAAACACCCGCCGGTCTTGCCGGAGAATGAGACATTTCCTGATTCAAGTAATTGAGATCCGCTGCATGCTGACATAAATCCGTATAGGTTTCATTGAGACTCACCTCAGGAATACCCGCAGTATAACGCACACAGTTCAGTGCATTCAGCGCGCCTTGTAGCGTCGAAGCGCTCAGCTTTCCAGCCACGCCACCGGTTGGATTCGGCGTAATCTCATAGCTATCGCTTGCACCATATGTGAAGCTATGGCTGTCAATATAACTCCGAATCGCACTCTGGCTATGTTTATCCGGCTTCTTCACCGCGTGCACAATAAGCTTAAGCGCAAGATCACTCTGGTATCTGTACGTCGTATCAGTAAAGGTCACCGGAATATCAATTTCCCGACTCTCATCCGTCTGCTTCAGCTTAAAATGAAGCTCCTTCCCCTGCACGGTTGGAAGCTCGTCAAAGGCCTTTTTATCCTCATCACTGATATCGAAGGTGATCTTCTCTGGCAATGTGAAATAGCCTTCTGACAGATAAAATAAATCATACAGATCACCCACATACTCGTGTCCGATTGGATATAGTTCAATTTCCGGCTGATGTATGCCGACATACTGCTTGATCTTATCCTTGTCCTCTTCACTATCTATCCAGCCATATTTGTCCATCTTGCTCGAGTCGGTAGCGTCATACTCCACGATGCTACTCTGCTCGGCATACTCTTCTATATCACTATGACGTAAATCGACATCTTCATTCAGAAAAGCATCGCCTACATCCTCCCGTACAACAGGCTCACCAAGCTGGATTTCCCTTTCTTCATCCGCAAAAGCAGTGCCACTGAAAACCAGCAACATACCAACAAGGCCAACCGCTGTCTTTACTTTGTAGTACCTTTTCCTCATTTGTATCCCCTTCCATAGTCCCTATGCTTTGTTGTGTTAGATGGCATTTTCATAAAGTCCTTTGATCATCGTCGCGTATTCCGCTCGTGTTGCCGAATCAGCCGGTGCGATGTTTGTACCTTTTCCATTGATGACACCGACCGCATGTGCCCATTCGACAGCATCTCTTGCCCATGAAGAAATGCTTCCTTCATCGGAAAACTCAGAAAGGCTGACACTGGATGTACTGTCTCCGCCCTCGAGTGCTGCAAAATTCTTTAGCATCAGCGCGAGCTCCTGCCGCGTTACCTTGCCATTCGGATCGAAGCCGTTTCCCTTTCCATGCGCGATGCCATTTGTGTTCGCCCAGACAACGGCCTTCGCAAACCAGTCAGTTCCAGAGACATCCGGGAATCCTGTATAGAGATAATCAACCTCCGGTTTTCCGACTGCCGCATATAGTACCTGTACTTTTTCTGCTCTTGTTAGTGTACCATCCGGATCAAAGGCTTTTGATGATTTTCCAGTCATAAGTCCACGCTCATAGACATACTTAATTTTGTCAAAATACCACTTGGAGCTCGGCACATCTGTATATATCATCGGATCGGTCACCACAACCTCTGGTTTCTTCGAAGTTGTATCTGTTGATTTTGTCTCTTCTTCGGATGATGTTTCCGGAATTGTTGTTGGCTCGGTCACAGCTTTTGTCTCCTGTGGCGTCTCCGGTTCTGTTGCCGGCTCAGTCTCCTGCGGCGTCTCCGGCTCAGTTGCCGGTTCCGTTTCCTGTGGAGTCTCCGGTTCCGTCGTCGGCACTGTCTCCTGCGGCGTTTCTGGCTCTGTCGTAGGTTCTGTCTCCTGTGGCGTCTCCTGCTCTGTTGTCGGTTTCGTTTCCTGTGGCGTCTCCGGTTCCGTCATAGGTTCCGTTTCTTCTGGCTCAATCTCCGATTCCTGACTTCTATGACTATAATTATATTTTGCGAGTGTCAACTCTGCATCCGTAAAAACGGAAGCATACTGTGATCGATTGCTGTAATCGTAAATTGCATATTCTCCTTCATCGCAGCAGATGCTGTAGCCATTGACATCTGCCGAAGAAGGCGCCTCGGTCCCGACCATAAAGAGTTTATCCGGATATCCAACAGTGTCATTGTCACAATTCGTTACGTCGACAAGATAATTCTTCCCGTTTTCCATCGTAACGAGATTCCACATATGACCGCCGCCACCATTACTCTTGTCCTTACTTGATGTGCCTTGATAAAGTTTGCCATCTACGATATTTACTTCTATTTTTGAAGAAGAAAAAGTAGAAAGGTCGCATAGATATTTGAAAGCCTTTGCGTAGCCTTCGCAGACTACATCAGTGCTTGTATCACCATCAAACACATAGATGATCTGCCAAGGGTTATTATTTTTTTGGTAGCCTTGGCTTGAGGTTTTAGAGGCTGCGTCATAATCATAACTCACTAAATCACAGATTTCTTCTTTATAATCGACAAGCTTCTCATAATCAGTATCATTTGCATGGTTTTCAACGATTTGCTTAGCGTTTTCAACTGCTTTCTTAGCTGCACCGGTTTTCGATGTATCAACAGTATATGTCGCTCCATTCTTTGAGAAATAAGTGTTCACCTTAAATGAAACATTCGCTGTACCGGCTCCAACCATACAGCTGTACCCCTTTGTTACATCTGCCCAGTACATATATTGTGGCAAATCTGCCAAAACAGATTGAATCACCTTTGAAACATCGTCGAAAGTTATATCCTGTGAATCATCCAGTGAAGATGGCGGTACAACAATCTTCGTACTCTCCAGCTCTCCGTTTGCAATCTTCTCAACTGCATCTGCAATATATGAATAAATCACTGCATTATTGCCCGTGAGCTTTTTCTTCCTAGGAACTTTTCGAACTGTGTTACTTTTTTTTACAGAAAACATTTGATTCACATAATTCTGAAAAAGCTCCTGCGAATCCTCTGTTATATAATCGGAAAGAGACAGCTCCTCACTGTGATAGACCCCTGTACTCTCCTCTGCCAGTGAAAATCTACATCCTCCAAATCCAAGCGTAACTGCCAGCGTCAGACTAAGCCCTACTGCAAAAACCTTCTTAGGATCCTTCCGCTCCTTCCATATATCCTTATACACAAAAAGAGCCGTCGCATCCGAAGCGGACAGCTCTTTTCTCTTTCTGCTCATTCTTTTCATATCTGTATCCCTCCCGCGATAAAGCCGATCCTTCAAGCCTTTACACTATAGAAGAGATATTAATAAAATTTTACCGCTTTGTCCACAAACTCTTGAAATATAAGAACTTTCTGGTCGTCAAATACATTTGATAACAAAATATGCAAGTGGCACGCATTTAATATTTGTGCCACTCTAGAAAACTTCTTTTCTCTGTGTAAAAATAAAAACAACTTTCAACAGGAGGTGTATTGTCTATGCAAAGAAATAATCCTAAAAAGCTTGCAATCATTTTATCCATGTTATTAAACGCAACCACGCTAATTCCTACATCTGCCTTCGCTACAGAGAATGTAAGGCTTCCAGCGTACAATAGTTCTATTTTCATCGGTGCGACGGATATTACTGGTGGAACTCAAACAGATTCAACCGACATAAACCTCGAAACGAGATATGCAGCTACACTTCTAAGAAGTACTCACTATGACGGAAAGCCAGGTGGTGATTGGTATCAAATTACTATTGCTGAACCTATGACAATTGAGATTTTATGTAATCTTGTTTGCACTCAGTCCTTAGGTGATAAAGTATGTTTTACGGCATATGACGTTAATTTCAAAAAGGTTTTTACGCATGAAGACCAAAATATCGATCAAATCGAAGTACTGAATAAAGGAACCTACTATATTAATATTTATACATATAGCACAACGTACCATGATGATGTTTACGGCTTTTCAATATCATCCATTCAAAATATCAATGACTTTATTGAAGGTGGCGTAAAAGGGAAAGCTACAGAAATAAAGGAAGGTGCGAATTATACCTCATATCTTCGAGAAGAAAATTCTGAAGAATGGTATACATTTACACTCGATGAAGATCAAACGACGGATCTGACATTTTCTTTCTTAGATGGGTATGTAGGAACCGGAAATGTAACTCTATATGATAGTAAATATAAAAAAATTGAAAGTTTTACAGACGACCTGATTGAAAAGGAAAAAGGACTGGAAAAAGGAAAATATAATTTAAAGGTCACACATCCAACACCACTTTGGAAATATGATGGTGCTCACGAATATGGCGCCTTTACTTTTTCAGTCAAAAAGCATATTGAAGTGCAGACACTGCCATTCACAGATGTTGACGAAAATAAATGGTATATCGATAAAATCCGTTATGTATACCAAAAGGAGCTCATGACCGGTTCATCTGAAACTCTTTTCCGCCCGGATGCACCGATTTCACGTGCAGAAGCCGTACAGGTTCTGTATGCGGCAGCCGGTAAACCAGCAGTAGACACCTCCTACACCGGTTTCTCGGATGTTCCATCGAAGAAATGGTATAGCGCTGCCATTGTCTGGGCGAATGAAACTGGTGTTGCAAACGGTAAAGGAAAGGGATTTGATCCGGATACAAACATTACAAGACAGGAACTTTCCCTGATGCTGAAAAAATTTGCAGAAGTCATGGGAAAGAGCACCAATGAAACCTCGGATTTATCTGACTTTAATGACGAAGACGATGTTGCCGACTGGGCAGTAGACGGCCTCAGGTGGGCACATGGTGTAGGCATTGTAAATGGCCGTGGCGGTAATATGATTGCCCCTGGGGAAAATGCAAGCCGTGCAGAATACGCGACAATGATCAAAGCGCTCTATGAAAACGTTTTAAGCTAAACACTTCAAAACAAAACCACTCTCCACGAAAGCAGAGACCACTTCTCTTTTGAGATGGTCTCTGCTTTTTATTTTTTATTGATGGACATTCAAAGAACCTACTTTTGCTGGTGTGCTTCCCGTCAAGTAGACAGCTAAAATAATATAACCCATAGGTGATGCCATCCGCAGAAATGTGGGTGGCATTTTTCATGCTGCTTTTTCGAAATTTTCTACATATTCCTCTGGTGTTTT
>Ga0256404_1003371_pt1 | contig 32777 bp, 28 predicted proteins | sample RumenRJG_01DNA_FD_185990 | JGI IMG/M metagenome (GOLD analysis project Ga0256404, IMG submission 185990) | Bovine rumen microbial communities from Lethbridge, Alberta, Canada - RJG_01 | ecosystem: Host-associated > Mammals > Digestive system > Stomach > Rumen | place: Canada: Alberta | collected...
CCGGATGATAAATATAACACATTTTCTCCACAATTCAATACAGAGCGGAGAAAATATTCATTCCTTATTTTGAACTGTTTCGGCTGCTTCTGCCATATCGCCGTTTTGCACCGCCGCTGCCGTATCGCCGTTTTGCGCCGCTTCCGTATCGCCGGCTTGCGCTGCCGCTTGTGCGGGAAGCGGTTTTTCATGGATCCTTCCCTTTTCCGCTGTTTCCGCCGCACCGTCACTGCCCTCCACGCGGTGGAAAATCTCCATGAATTCCTTTCCGGTGATGGTTTCTCTTTCATAGAGATAAGAAGCGAGCTCATCCAGCGTTTTGCGGTGTTCTCCAAGCATGTGCTTCGCTTCCTCATAGGCGTCATGAAGGATGCGCATTACCTCGCGGTCAACCCCGGCTGCTGTTTCATCCGAACAGTTCATAACAATATGACCGTTGTCAAGATACTGATTTTCCGGGCTTTCCAGGTTCATCAGCCCGAATTCCTCCGACATGCCGTACTGGGCAATCATGGCCCTGGCCACCCTGGTCGCCTGCTGAATATCGTTGGAAGCGCCGGTTGTTATCGTATCAAACACGATTTCCTCCGCTGCACGGCCGGCCACATATTCAACCAGCATCGCCTTCAGTTCTTTTTCCGTGTTCAGATACTTTTCTTCCTCCGGAACGTTCATCACATACCCCAGAGCCCCCATCGTGCGGGGGATAATCGTAATTTTCTGTACGGGTTCGGAATCCTTCTGCAGCGCGGAAACAAGGGCATGTCCGATTTCATGGTAGGAGACAATTCTGCGCTCTTCCTGGCTCAGAACCCGGTCCTTCTTCTCCTTGCCTACCAGAACAACCTCCACGGCTTCCATAAGATCGGTCTGGGACACCAGGTTCCGTCCCTTCTTTACCGCCAGAATAGCCGCCTCATTGATCATGTTGGCAAGATCAGCTCCGACAGCGCCTGAAGTTGCCAGCGCAAGGGCATGAAAATCAACCGTATCGTCAAGGCGGACATTTTTGGCATGAACCTTCAAAATAGCCTCACGGCCCTTCAGGTCCGGTTTATCTACAATAACGCGGCGGTCGAAACGGCCCGGGCGAAGCAGCGCCGGATCCAGCACTTCCGGCCGGTTGGTTGCTGCCAGGATGAGAATACCCTTCGACGGATCAAATCCATCCATCTCCGCCAGCAGCTGGTTGAGCGTCTGCTCCCGCTCATCGTTGCCGCCGCCCCAGCGGCTGTCACGACTCTTGCCGATGGCATCAATTTCATCGATAAAAATGATGCAGGGGGCATTTTTCTTGGCTTCCTCAAAAAGATCACGGACACGGGAAGCGCCGACGCCGACGAACATTTCCACGAAATCAGATCCGGACAGAGAATAGAACGGGCAATGTGCCTCGCCGGCTACAGCGCGTGCCAGCAGGGTCTTTCCGGTTCCGGGCGGACCTACCAGCAGGCATCCCTTCGGAAGCTTTGCGCCGATTCTCGCGTACTTTCCCGGATTTTCAAGGAAATCGACCACTTCCTGCAGGGACTCTTTAGCCTCATCCTCACCGGCAACATCGCGGAATGTAATTCCGGTTTCCTTCTGGACATATTCCTTTGCCCGGCTCTTTCCGACGCCCATCATATTGTTTGAGCCGTATAACCGCCTCATGCCTGCGTACAGCAGGAGCCAGACAATGACCAGCGGAGCAAACGAAATAACAATATTCCAGAAGATATTGGACGCGGTGTCCGGAATTTCTTCCTTAAATTCAACTCCTGCTGCCTCCAGCCTGCTTACCAGGTTCGGGTCATTGATCACGCCGGTATACAATTCTACATTGGCGCCGGAAAAAGGCTGCTCCTTCGGCGTAATGGTAATGCGGGATGCGCCAATCTCCACCTTTTCCACGTCCCCTTTGGCCAGCATGGAAAGAAATTCATTGTAGGTTATTTCCGTTGTCGTGGAATTTTTGGAAACGCTTTCTACGATTCCCATAATCATCAGGGTAATCAGCGTAACCATCAGGAAAATAAGCAGGCCTGAATGGCCTTTATTCCCGTTCTGTGAATTATTCGAGCCGCGATGATCCCGCTCATCATTGTTATGATAATCACTCATATGTGACAGCATCCTCTCCGGGACACGCGAAGAGCAGTAATTCCGCTCCCATTCTTTAAGCATCGTCCCTTACTGCCGGTCATTTTCCCGGACCCAGTATTTTAATCATTATAATAAAAGGGGAATTATAATTCAAGCAAAGCATTTTCCTAAAAAACCTTAAAAAATAAAGCAGAGTGAGTATTCAAAAATGACCTCTTTTATTTTATAATGTAATATCGTGTAGTTTTTCAGGTGTTTTCAGATTGGATCCGGCATCGGACTTCCAGGAGGGAGCGTATGGCAGTTAAATATGTATTTGTTACGGGCGGAGTTGTTTCCGGACTTGGAAAGGGTATCACAGCCTCATCTCTGGGACGGCTCCTGAAGGCAAGGGGCTATAAGGTCACCATGCAGAAATTTGATCCTTATATTAATATCGACCCCGGTACGATGAACCCTATCCAGCACGGTGAAGTTTTTGTGACCGATGACGGTGCCGAGACAGACCTTGATCTCGGCCACTATGAACGCTTTATCGATGAAAGCCTCACCAAGCGTTCCAATGTGACAACCGGCAAAATATACTGGTCCGTTCTTCACAAGGAGCGCCGCGGTGATTATGGCGGCGGTACGGTTCAGGTTATTCCTCACATTACCAATGAAATTAAGGACCGTTTTTACCGTGACAGTGAGCCGACGGATAAAACCAGCATTGCCATTATTGAAGTGGGCGGCACGGTCGGAGATATTGAAAGTCAGCCATTTCTGGAGGCGATCCGCCAGTTCCAGCACGAAGTCGGCCATGAAAATGCCATTATGCTTCATGTCACGCTGATCCCGTATCTGAAGGCTTCCGGAGAGCTGAAAACCAAACCGACACAGGCAAGCGTTAAACAGCTGGAGGGAATGGGACTGTGGCCGGACATTCTGGTCTGCCGCAGTGAACTTCCGCTGCCGCAGCAGCTGAAAGAAAAAATTGCATTGTTCTGCAATGTTCCGGTTTCTCACGTCCTTCAGAATCTGAATGTGGAGTATCTGTACGAGGCTCCGCTGGCAATGGAAAACGAACGCCTGGCGCAGGTTGCCTGCGAATGTCTGCATTTGCCCTGCCCGGAACCGGATCTGGCCGACTGGAAGGCAATGGTCAACCGGCTGCGTCATCCGACCCGGGATGTTACGGTTGCTCTGGTCGGCAAATATACACAGCTGCATGATGCCTATATCAGCGTTGTAGAAGCCTTGAAACACGGCGGTATTGATGCGCTGGCCACCGTTCATATCAAGTGGATTGATTCTGAGCTGCTCAATCCTTCCAACGTTGAGAAGGAGCTGTCTGACGTTGACGGTATTCTGGTGCCCGGCGGCTTCGGCGACCGCGGTATCGAGGGCATGATTACCGCCATCCGCTACGCCCGCGAAAAGAAGGTTCCATTCCTTGGACTGTGCCTGGGCATGCAGCTGGCGATGGTTGAATTTGCCCGCCATGCCATCGGCTGGGAAGATGCAAACAGTATCGAGTTTAATCCCCGCACGGCTCATCCGGTCATTGCGCTGATGCCGGATCAGAACGGTGTAACCGATATCGGCGGAACTTTAAGGCTGGGCGCTTATCCGTGCGTTCTTGATCCGGATTCTCTGGCATGCCGGCTGTATGGCCGGACAGATATCAGCGAACGCCACAGACACCGTTATGAAGTAAACAATGACTTCCGCGGAGACTTCCTTGCGAACGGTATGACGCTTTCCGGTCTTTCTCCGGACGGCAGAATTGTCGAGATGATCGAGCTGAAGGATCATCCGTTCTTCATAGGAACCCAGGCGCATCCTGAGCTGAAGTCAAGGCCCAACCGCCCGCATCCGCTGTTCCATGGGTTCGTGCAAGCCGCGCTGGCGCATCAGAATGAACGTCAGAATAATCAGTAAACTCTGGAAAAATCAGAAACAAGCGCCGCCGGGCGCATAGCGAAAAGCGTATCCGCAGACTGCGGATACGCTTTTCTGATGTAAGGTGTTTTATCATCCTTACTTGTTTTTTCTTTTTATTTTCCTTCTTCTGCCCACTGTCTTTTGCGAAGTGCTACGAAATCTTTGATGATCTCAACGGCTCCTTCATAACCTATGGCACCCGAATCAAGGGTGAGCTGATAGCTGGAGGCAGCGCCCCATTTCTTTTCTGTCTGGAAATTGTAGAAGTTCGCACGTTTCTTGTCCGCCTTGATAATCATGTCCTTCGCCTTATCGGGCGAAATTTTTTCATATTCGGCAACACGGGCTGCTCTTTTATTGATGTCCGCCTGAATAAAAACAGTTACCAGACGGCTGTAGTCGCGCAGCACATAATCGGCTCCGCGCCCGACGATGACGCAGTCTCCTGTCTCCTGCAGTTTTCGGATCGCATCAAACTGAGACTGATAAATCTGCTGGCTGAGAGAAGAACCTATATAGTTCATGGACGGATAAACATCCATAACGATGGAATAAAGAAGGCTGTTGGTTGGCGTTTCATCGTAGGATTCCAGGACCTTTTCAGCTATTCCGCTGTTTTCTGCCTGCAGCTTTAAAAGCTCCTTGTCATAAAGCTTGTATCCCAGCTCTTCCGCAAGCATTTTTCCGATTTCATGGCCGCCGCTTCCAAACTGACGTCCGATCGTAATAATTACCTTATCATCCATATACAGTCCCTCCTGCTTCCTTCAGTATTACCTGAACTGGTTATTGTTGACTATATTATAGCATAACTATCTGCATTATTTTATGCATTTTTTAAATTAAAATGTGAAATCATTCAATATCTGTTCCCATTTTGCGGTAATACCACTGTGTTTCAGAGCTGTCTTTTGTTCAGAAGTATGCAGTTCCAGGACTCTGGAACATTCTCAGCAGATAAATACTCTTCCGCCGGAACAGCAGGTACACACAAGGCTGGCCAATGCCATGTTGCGGCAGTAATCCGCTCCATCCAGCGGGCTGCCGTACTCCCTTCCGACTCCGCGATACCAGCTGGCGCCGCCATTCTCAAGCTGCGAAGCCAGTTCCCGGTACTGCACATTGCCCGGCTCCAGGTTTGAAGCCTGCCACGCATGCTGCCGGGCAGTCTCAATATTTCCGGCCTGCTCGTTTGCCACTGCGCTGAAAAAATACCACCGGGCTGTGCGGTTTTTAATATCCTTCAGTACATTCAGGGCTTCTCTGTAATGTCCGCTGTTAATATAGTTTGCAGCGGCCTGCATGCGCAGGTCATCCGGGGAATCTCCGGACGTCTGCCGGCCTCCGAACGGATCACCGCCGTAGCCCGTGTACCCGCCATAATCCCTTCGCCTGCCGTCAGAAGTGTATCCGCCGGTGTATCCCATCTCGCGATCCTTCATGATCTGATCGTAGGCCTGCTGCACTTCCTTGAATTTTTCGGCGGCTGCCTCTTTGTTCGGATTATTGATATTTGCGTCCGGATGATATTTCCGGATCAGCGTTCGGTATGCCTTTTTAATTTCCTCATCTGACGCGTTCTCCGGAACGCCCAGCACATCATATGGATTTCTCATCGTCTTCCGCTTTTTCTTTTTTTCTATCTTCCATTATTTTACGGTATTTTACCCACACGCCTGAATATAAAATATTGCGCAGAATTTCCGTATTTTTCAGCACCGGCAGTCTCTCAAAGGATCTTGCCGCATAGGCCATTTCTCTCACCATAAGCTCCTTAGCACGGCTGTCAAAATGCTCCGGATCCTGGCTTCGTACGGGAAGGAGAATGTTGTAAGATCCCTTTCTCTCGTCTTTTTCGATATCATCGAAGGCATCCATCAGATAAATGAATTTTCCAAGATGAAATCCGAGCTGATAAAGATCCCGGTTCCAGGGTTCCTCCTCCTTCCAGATGAATATTTCCCCCAGAAACGCTCCTGTCCGTCCTGACACCCGATCCATATCCGGGCTTTTCTTCTTCTCCTGTGCTTTCAGTATCTCCAGATTTTTTTCAAGCGCCTTCGCCTGACGGAAATACTGCCTGCGCAGTTTTTTATAATCACCGTAAAGATCAAGTGCCAGTGCACGCGCTGCAAAATTCCGGTCGTCGTTCCAGTCATCCATCGCCTTCTGATAAGAAAGCAGGATCGTCATGTCCGCGGCATAATCCGCTGCTTCACTGTATGTCTCTCTGTGTTTTGGCGCGGGGTGCACCGCGCATCGTCTCTCCCGGCTCTGCTCGTCCAGCTCATAGAGCGAAGTCAGAAGGACCGACAGAAAAGTCATATCATAACTTAGCTGAAGCTGACCGATACGCCCGTACTTTTTGTGAAGAACATGGCACAGAGCACAGTAATACGCACGGTAAGCTTCATATTCCTTAACCTTCAGTTCTCCCTGATTGATCGTAATATATCCAAACACTGTTTCAGCTCTTTTTCGCAAATTCCGTCCTGCACTTCGGGCAGGTTACCATGATCTTACCCTTTCCCCGCGGAATACGAATCTTTTGTCCGCAGTTCGGACATCTGTAAATATGATAGCTTCGAAGCTGTCTGAATTCCGAAGTTTTATTCCGGAAGAAGTCTGCGGCTTTATTTCTCCAGCCGAGGAACCGGCTGTTTTCGGATGATCTTGCCGCAACATTCCGCGAAAACATCCTGAATATGGCGTAGATCAGGATTGCATAAACCAGAAAGGAAACTCCGTTGTTCCGTATAAACAGGTTTAATACAATGAACGCAAATGAAGCATAGATCAGAAATTTGTTTAAGCTGTCCGTTCCATAGCGGCCATACATAAAGTTCTGGAACTTATCTTTCATAATTACCGTAACCTCCGTTTCTGATGATATCAGATGGTATTGATGCTGATAACAACAGAGTAGCCCCCACGTTGTTTAATGTCAATTTATCCGGCTCAGTTTTCATCAAATTTTCACTTCCCGATTTCCGGGAACTGCGCAAATGCCTCGAAAAGCTGCTCCTGTACCTCAATATGAAATTTTCCGCCCATCAATTCCGTAAGACTTTTTGCAATTGAAAGTCCCAGACCGCTTCCTTCCTGTGAGCGGCTTTCATCTCCGCGCACAAATCTTTCCTGCAGCTGCTGCGCTGTCGCTTTAATCGGGCTGGCGGGCAGATTCCTGAAAATAATTACCACCTGCCCGTTTCCTTCACGTTTTACAATCGCGTACACCGTACTTCCCTCCCGGGCATATTTGGCAATGTTGCTCAGAAGATTTTCAAAAACGCGCCACAGCAAACCTCCGTCCGCCATAATCCATACGGGTGTCTTTTCAAGCTCCATCTTCAGCTTCAGTTTTTTCTCCTCCAGCCGGTCCTCAAACTCTCCGCAGGCCTGCTGCAGGAACATCTGGAGCTGCATTTTTACAGGGTGTGCCTCCACATTCCCGGAACTTATCTTGCTGATTTCAATCAGATCCTCCGTAAGTATTTTCAGCCTCTGACTTTTACTGTCGAGAACCCGTATATACTCCTGTGCCTTTTCATTGGGAATATTTTCCCGCTTCATAAGGTCAACATAATTGATAATGGAGGTCAGCGGTGTCTTAAGATCGTGCGAAACATTTGTGATCAGTTCAGCCCGAAGGCGCTCATTTTTCAGCATGTCCTCCACTGCCTTCTGAAGTCCGTCTCCCATCTCGTTCACCGCAATGGCCATCTCCCGGCTGCTTCCGGTAAGTACATCGGCGTTGATCCGGTAATCCAGTTTTCCCCTGGAAATCTGATTTAATCCTTCCCGTACGTTTTCATCGCCTACCGCGTCCCGCATCAGATAAAGCAGCACCGCCAGATCCATGACAATGGCCATGATCATGCCCGGTACATGCAAAGAGCTGACGAAAATGATGTTCAGAATGACGAACGCAGTAAATCCGCCCAGAAGCCGCTGAGATCTTTTTCTGGCATTGTATACCTGTGCCGTGCCGAGTAAAACTTCACTGATGACCGAATTGCTCCAGAGTGTATGCGCTTTATGGCGGCGCAGAAGGCTCATGAGCGCATGAAAGGCTGTCATGTAAATCAGAATGCCGAAGGCGGAGGCCACCCAGGCAAAATACCCGCTGTCGATGGAGATTTTCCGCAGGATATAGGGACAAATCAGAAACAGGCAGGTGAGAAATATCAGCATCAGTCCGGCTGCGATCTCTGTAGGTATCTGGTCAAACCGCGTAAGCTGTACCTGTCCGTTCTTTTCCGGACGGCCTGTTGTGCAGGCGGAAACAGACAATAAAATGACAAGACAGACGGCACAGGCAATGCCGGCACCCATCGCTCCCATCACCCGCGGGCGAATGGTTCTCATATTTTTCCAGGCGCTGTTCAATTTGTCTCCCACGGGAAAATCAGGATCAAACGCTATCAGAACTTTCTCGTTGGACCCCACAAAACGATTTTTTATAAAAAACTGACCGGCCTTTTCATTCAGTACATAGTCATTGTCCGCCGTCATAATGTTGAATTTCCGCTCACCGGCAAACAGAAACGTCAGCGACTCTTTCTCCCGGACAGCCGCCCGCGCACTGGCATAGCTGGAAACATCCATGTTGGTATAATGCTGTTTGGTGCTTGTGTTTTCAATATAATAGTAAATATTGCCGGGAGCATCGGGACTGTTTTCGCTGTTTTCAGCTGAGTGATCCTGCCTGTACTGATCATAGCGCTGTACGACACTCCTCGCCGTATCGCACAGATCCTCATAATATTCAATAATCGTTGATGCAGGATCAACGTTCAGCGTAGCATAGTCCACAAGCCGGACTCCGGACACGGTATCCACCGTCTCATACTTTCCTTCCGTCTGCAGAAGCTGCTGGCCAATCTGATCTTCCGCCGAACCATAGGTGGAAATCAGACGGCTGATCAGTCTCTCCATCCGTTCACGTCCGTCCTTGTCAAAGGCTATCAGATTACGGATGGTATAGGAGGTATTCAGGTTTGAACTCGCTTCGTCCAGCTGCCCGGTAACATACTGACGTATGTCAATCGTGCGGCTGTCGTTAAAGCTTCCATCCTGCTCGAACAGTTCCTGATCCTGCGAATAGGCGGTTTTACTGCGGATTATATCGTCAGCCGTTATAAAAAAAAGATCAGTCTCCTCAAAATGGCGCCCCATTTCTCCGAGACTGTACCCCTGCCTGTTCATTTTATATAAACCGGCCAGACATAAAACAAGAAGCCCTGCCAGCAGGCCCTGCATGATATAAAGGACTGTTTTTGTATTTTGCCGGTACCATTTCTTATTCTTCATAATGCATCCTGAGCGTTCAAAATCATGAAGATTGACTGACATGTACCATGTCAGTCAATGCTCTCGATTTTATAACCGATCCCCCACAGAACTTTCAGATACTTCGGGTTTTTCGGATCAATTTCGATTTTCTCACGAATATGACGGATATGGACCGTTACCGTATTATCCGCATAAAAAGCTTCCTCATTCCAGATTTTTTCATAAATCTCATCGATGGAGAATACCTTGCCCTTGTTCTGTATAAGAAGCAGCAGGATGTTGTACTCGATTCTCGTCAGACGGACCGGCTCTCCATCCACCGTTACTTCCTTGCGGTCATCATTGACAACCAGACCGCCGGTTCTGTAAATGTGCTCGCTGGGCTTGTCATCCTGCATGGTTCCCAGCGTCGTATACCGCCGCAGCTGGCTTTTTACACGGGCGACAAGTTCCAGCGGATTGAACGGCTTGGTAACATAGTCGTCCGCCCCGACGTTCAACCCGAGGATTTTGTCGCTGTCCTGTGACTTGGCTGACAAAACAATGATCGGAATACTGCTGGTTTTTCTGATTTCCATCATGGTGTGGATTCCGTCCATCTCCGGCATCATCAGATCAAGGACAATCAGATGCACATCTTCTTTTTTCAGTACATCCAGCGCCTCCCTGCCATTGTATGCCTTCAGCACCTTATAGCCTTCCTGCTGCAGATAGATATCGATGGCATCTACGATTTCATGGTCATCGTCGCACACCAGAATAGTATACATAAAAACCTCCTTTACGCTGCGTGTCCGGGCTTCCTGATCAGAATGCCTGAACCACGTACATCATATTCGTCATATTCCCTTTTCCGCGCACCTTGTTTGTCGCGGGATCGCCCGCCGTAACAACAACCATGTCGCCCGGTTTTACCTTCTTTTCACGTTTTACCACATAAAGTGCATGGCTTACGATATTTTCCGTTGAATCTTCCTGGTATCCCATCAGTGGCGTTACGCCCCAGTCAATCTCCATCCGGCGGCAGGCACGCTCATTCGGCGTCACCGCATAAATCGGAACCGACGGCCTGAAATTGCACAGAAGGCGGGGGGTCTGCCCGGACATGGTCGGCGTCACAATGCATTTTGCTTCAACATGGACGGAGGTTTGCACGGCGGCAACACCGACAGCGCTGGAAACATTGGCCTCTCCTTCCAGTTCGGAAAAATTCGGTATCTTATATTTCTGATGTTCTTCCGTAAACTCCGCAATCGCGGACATGGTCTTCAGCGCTTCTACCGGATACCTGCCGTTGGCCGTCTCCCCGGACAGCATGATGGCATCCGTACTCTGTATCACCGCGTTTGACACATCACTGACCTCCGCTCTGGTCGGGCGCGGATTACGGATCATGGAATCGAGCATCTGTGTTGCCACAATGACCGGTTTATAGTGAGCGTTCACCTTACTGATAATTGTGCGCTGCCAGTACGGAACCTCCTCCGCCGGGATTTCGACTCCCATATCGCCGCGGGCAACCATGACTCCGTCCGCCGCATCAATAATCTCGTCGATGTTATTAAGACCTTCCCGGTTTTCAACCTTGGCGATGATATCAATATCCTCTGCATCGTTTTCCTTCAGTATTTTCCGGATTTCATTGATCGCCGCCGCATTGCGGACAAACGACGCGGCAATAAAATCGATTCCCTGTTCAATACCGAATTTTATATCCTCTCTGTCCTTGTCCGTGATTGGCGGCAGATTAACCTTCACGCCAGGCAGATTAATTCCCTTCCTCTCTCCGAGTTCTCCGCCATTATCCACACGGCAGACAACATCGCGCGCACCGATCTGCTCCACGGTCATTTCAATCAGGCCGTCATCAATCAGTACGCGGTCACCGATATTCAGATCACGCGGAAGGTCCGCGTAGGTCTGGGAGACGCGCGTCGAATCACCCACAATCTCCTCCGTTGTGAGTGTAAAGATCTGGCCTTCTTCCAGCGTAACCTTTTTCCCGTCCTTCAGAACTCCTGTACGTATTTCCGGACCCTTCGTATCCAGCAGAATAGCTGTCGGTTTTTTCAGCTCTCTGCGAAGCTTCTTCAGCTTATCCATTCGCTCCTTCTGCTCCTCATGGGTTCCGTGTGAGAAGTTAAATCTGGCTACGTCCATCCCGTTTTCGATCAGGGCTTTCATTACGGCCGGATCATCACTGGCCGGGCCCAGTGTGCATATTATTTTTGTACGTCTCATGAACAGTTCTCTCTCCTGTGGGCAGTTTAAATGCCTCCTGATAAACTAAGGTAACACATTTATTATAAAATAAACCACTGTCCATATCAAGCACCGGTCTGTTCTTGCGGGAATTCCTCCAACTATGTATAATGATGGTGGCAGCTCTCAAAGCCATCCCCTGCAGAGGCTGTCAGCAATTATAATACACAGGACAGGGATAAAAAATCCGAAAGGAACTCTTAAAATGTCTGAAGGAATTACGAAAGAAGCAGTTTCAGAAGCAGTTTCAGCACCCGCCGCCGGGGCTGTTCCGGAAACGGGCAAAGAAAAAGAGGAAAAAAAGGTACGAAAGAAACAGCACCCGGACCGTATGTCCGGAATTCTGGTTCACCCTACTTCTTTTCCTTCTCCGTACGGTATCGGAGATCTCGGAAAAGGGGCCTTCGATTTCATTGATTTTCTGTATGAAACAGCGCAATCCTTATGGCAGGTTCTGCCGCTCGGCCCGACCGGGTACGGTGATTCGCCCTACCAGGGGCCGTCCGCTTTTGCGGGACAGACGCTGATCATCAGTCCCGACGAGCTGAAAAAAATCGGCCTTCTGACCGATGAGGATCTGAAAGATATTCCAAAGTGGAATAACCGCCGCGTGGATTACGGAGCTGTCATCCAGTATAAGGAAAAGCTTTTCCGGATTGCCTTCGGGCGTTTTCATCACACACCGGATGCCGGTCTGCTGGACGATTTTGATGCTTTCTGTGATACGCAGCAATACTGGCTGGATGACTACTGCCTGTTTATGGCTCTGAAGAAGGAAAACGGCGGAAAATGCTGGCTTGACTGGGATAAGAAATTCCGCTCCCTCACACCGGCAGTAAAAAAAGAATGCCGCAAAAGACTGGCTGATGAAATTGAGTATTACGCTTTTCTTCAGTTCATGTTTGAAAGGCAATGGGTAAAAGTGCGGGAATATGCACACGAATATGGAATAAAAATCATCGGCGATGCGCCGATCTTTATGTCCCTGGACAGCTGCGACGTTTGGGCGAACAAGAAGTACTTCCAGCTTGATTCTACCGGACATCCGCTCAATGTTGCCGGTGTTCCGCCGGATTATTTCAGCGCAACCGGCCAGCTGTGGGGGAACCCTCTGTACGACTGGGATGCGCAGAAGGAAGACGGATATAAATGGTGGATTTTGCGCGTAAAGCGTCAGCTGGAGCTGGTTGATTATCTGCGCATCGACCATTTCCGCGGTTTTGACGCTTACTGGTCCGTCCCGGCCGGCGAGGAAACCGCCATCAACGGACAGTGGGTGGACGGTCCTCAGCAGGATCTTTTTCTGGCACTCCAGAAAGCTCTCGGCCGTGATCTTCCTATTTTCGCGGAGGATCTGGGCGTGATCACGCCGGAAGTAGAGCAGCTTCGTGATATGTTCGGTTTCCCCGGAATGAAAGTACTCCAGTTCGGGTTTGGCGACATGAACGATACAACCTACATTCCGCATTTTTATACAACGCCAAACTGCATCTGCTACACCGGTACGCATGATAACGACACCACCATGGGCTGGTACGAAAAACAGCCTGAGCTCGTCAAAGACCGGATTCGCTGCATCGGCAATACCGGGGGGGACCGGATCAGCTGGGATTTCATTCGCTTTGCGTTCGCTTCCATCGCTAAATATGCTATCTTCCCGATGCAGGATCTGATGTATCTCGGAAATGAGGACCGCATGAATACGCCGGGCGTTGCCGCAGCCAACTGGTGCTTCCGCTATACCAAAGATATGCTTTCGGAAGAAGACGCAAAATGGCTGAGGAAAACGACTGAGCTTTACGACAGGGATTAAGGAGGCTTTCTATGCTTCGCACGATTATCTGTGCCCTCTATGTGGTGATTGTTTTTATCATTTCCCTGCCGATTCTGGGGATCGAATGGCTGATCGCCAGGAAATGGCCGAACGCAGGTGACAGGAGCTTTCTGCATATTCTGCAGGGTTTCAGCCGCGGCCTTCTCTTTCTCTCAGGAGTGAAGCTAACCGTAAAAGGAAAAGAAAATATTCCGCCGGATGAACCGGTTCTCTATATCGGCAATCACCGGAGCCTTTTTGATCTGCCCCTGACCATCATTAACTGCCCGGGGCCCACCGGCTATATTGCCAAGAAGGAACTGGAGAAAGTACCGGTCCTGAACATCTGGATCCGGCGGCTGCACGGATACTTTATCGACCGGGAAGATGTGCGGAACGGACTGAAAGTAATCCTTGCTTCCATTGACCAGGTGAAAAACAATCATATCTCTATGTTTATTTTTCCGGAAGGAACAAGAAACAGAAATGCGGATGAAACCGAACTGCTGGAATTTCATGAAGGTTCCTTCAAGATCGCTACAAAAAGCGGCTGCCGGATTGTGCCGGTCGCCATTTCCGGTTCTCAGGATATTTTTGAAAGTCATCTTCCGTATGTACATGCACGCCGCATTATTGTTGAATACGGAAATCCAATCGATCCAACGGAACTGACCGGCGATGATAAAAAATTTATCGGCAGATATGTCCGCAGCCTCTTAACCGGAATGCTGAAGAAAAATGAAAAGGAATTATAAGTCATAAGGGATAAACAAAGAAAAACAGGGCACATGCCCTGCTTTTTCTTTGTTTATCCCTAAAAATTATAATAAACATTATACTATTCTGTCGTTTCCTCGGATGCCAATGCTTTTTGATACTCTTTCAGGATAATCTCCTGTATCTGTTCTCTGGTCTGTGAATTGATCGGATGAGCAATATCTCTGTACTCTCCGGTCGCTGTCTTCCGGCTCGGCATGGCTATGAACAAGCCCTTCTCGCCTTCAATTACTTTAATGTCATGTACCACAAATTCATCATCCAGTGTGATGGATACAATTGCTTTCATTTTGCCTTCCTTGGCTATTTTACGGATCCTCACATCTGTTATATTCATAGAGTACACCTTTCAGATAAAGATAACCACAAAAACATCAGCAGTTATTCCCTCATGTACAGCTTCACAATCGTGTCTTTGCGTCCCCGTCCATGCATCTGCATAAGACAGGTCTTTTATCATTCCTTCCTTTCTAAGTATTATTTTTGGCAGAAAACCGTACGTCAATGCACACAGCTATATTCAGAGGGTATATCTGTCGCCTGTTTCAATAACAATTTCAACACCGTTTTTACCGACGTGCGAGGTGTTCGGGCGAATCGTATTATCACTCTCTACAATGCAGTTCTCCAGATACACATTGTCTCCCAGATATACACCATTCAGGAGAATAGAATTTTTTACGGTACATTTTTCCCCGATAAATACATTCTTGAAAATAATAGAATCTTCAACCTTGCCGTTGATAATCGAACCGCTTGAAATCAGACTGTTCTTTACCTCGCATCCCGGATTGTACTTTGCCGGCGGAAGATCATCCACCTTCGTGTAAACATTCGGATACTCACGGAAGAAGTAATTTCGGATTTCAGGTTTCAGAAAATCCATATTCGTCTGATAGTAGGATTCTACCGAGGCAATGTTGCTCCAATATGAATCCATCTTATATCCGTAGATCTTTTTGACATCCCTGTAACGGATCAGAATATCTCTGACAAAATCAAACCGGCCTTCCTCCCCGGCTTTTTCAATCAATTCGATCAGCTGACGCCTTCTGACGACATAGATACCGCATGAGACCGTCCGTGACATAGCCGCCATCGGCTTTTCCTCGAACTGTACAATTCTGTTATCTTCATCCATCTTAACAAGACCGAAGCGCGTGACGTCGACTTCATCCGGCATATCCCTGACGACAACCGTGATGTCCGCCTTTTTGTCGATATGATACTCTAGGATTTTGTTAAAATCAAGTTTATAAATTCCGTCACCCGAACAAATGATGACATAGGGCTCATGGCAGTCCTTCAGCCAGGACAAATTCTGACAGATGGCATCCGCCGTGCCTCTGTACCAGAAACTGTTCTCCGGTGTCTGCATAGGCGGAAAAATGAAGAGACCACCCTGTTTTCTGCCGAAATCCCACCATTTGGATGAACTGAGGTGTTCATTCAGGGACCTGGAATTATACTGGGTAAGCACTGCCGCTTTCTGAATGTGCGAGTTAGCCAGACTGCTCAGCGCAAAATCAATGCTGCGGTAACTGCCGGCGATCGGCATGGCCGCAATGGCCCGCTTATTTGAAAGCTCCCGCATACGGTAGCTGTTGCCGCCGGCTAAAACAATCCCAACTGCTCTCATGACACAACACCTGCCTTATCTAAAGTTTCGCCGCTTTCAAGAGCCCCGTACGGATAATCCTCAGGCACGGTTTCGCCTGTTACAGCTGTATTTTTACCGATTCGTACGCCATCCGGAATTATTGTGTTCTCTCCGATCACAGCCAGCCCGTAGGCGTATATATTGGGTTTTTCCTTATTCGGTCTTTCCTCCCCGATACCTATCTGATCATTTTCCCCGACGGCCGCATCCTCGGCAATGATCGAACGCTCTACCACTGAATTTCTGCCGATGACCGTCCCCTGCATGATAATTGAATCACGGACAACAGCTCCTTCTTTTATGACAACGCCGGAGCCGATGATTGAATTTTCAACGGTCCCGTAAACTTCCGTTCCGTCACCGATCAGACTGCGGTTGATCCTTGCCGTGGATGCAATATACTGCGGAGGTATAATTTCATTTTTTGTATAAATTTTCCAGAACTCCTCGTACAGATTAAATTCCGGGATGATATCAATCAGTTCCATATTGGCCTGCCAGTAGCTGCCGAGTGTTCCGACATCCTTCCAGTACCCGTTGAATTCATAGGCAACGAGTTTTTCACCCTTATCAAAACAGTAAGGAATCACATGCTTTCCGAAATCGCAGTTCGGCTGCTCTGCCAGAGCTTTCAGTGCCTCTTTCAGGCTATTCCAGTTGAAAATGTAAATCCCCATGGAAGCCAGATTGCTCTTCGGATTCTCGGGTTTTTCCTGGAATTCTGTAATCTTTCCGCTTCCGTCCGTTACCACAATCCCAAAGCGGCTGGCTTCCTGCTGCGGAACCGGCATAACAGCGATGCTGACGTCCGCGTTATGCGCTTTGTGATAATCGAGCATGACTTCGTAATCCATTTTGTAGATATGGTCACCGGAAAGGATCAGTACATAGTCCGGATTATAATTCTCCATATACGCAAGATTCTGGTATATCGCGTTGGCGGTTCCGGTATACCATGATGTGTTCCCTGTTTTTTCGTACGGCGGAAGCACTGTAACACCGCCGACATTGCGATCAAGGTCCCAAGGAATACCGATCCCGATATGAGTATTCAGCCGGAGCGGCTGATACTGCGTAAGAACACCGACAGTATCTATCCCTGAGTTTATGCAATTGCTCAGGGGGAAATCGATGATACGATACTTTCCGCCGAATGCAACGGCTGGCTTTGCTACCTTTTCGGTAAGAACACCGAGGCGGCTGCCCTGACCACCTGCCAGAAGCATAGCGATCAACTCTTTTTTTACCACAGATATCACCTCAATCTACTGGATTTCTTTCTGTGGATTCATTATAACACAGTATCTTTCACTTGTGAACATTTTTAGATTATACCCTGATTTGTTTCCTCTTTTTGTGATAAAAATTTGAACATGTGCTCTTTCCGGGTGCGTTCGTATTGCTTTTTGTGTATTTTGTTTCATTTTTTGCATATTAATTTGTACATTATGTATTTCCACACGGTCCGGCTCCGGTTTTTCCTTCCCATTCGAAAAATTTACATCCTTTTTTTTTGACTGCATGGAGTGTATACTTTTGTATTATAAATGCTATGATATGAGCATGCTGGCAAAGCCGGCATAAATGTTTACTGAATAAAGGAGTACATGATGTACCAGGTTAATTTCAATCACCCCGTATGGGTCCATTTTATTGGAATCGGCGGGATCAGTATGAGCGGTCTGGCTCACATCCTTCTGGGCGCCGGCTTCAGGGTCACAGGGTCTGATAATAAGAAATCTGAGCTCACCTGCCGGCTCATCGGTGAAGGTGCTGAAATATTCTACGGACAAAAGGCAGAAAATATTAATCCGGCCATGGATGTCGTTGTCTATACGGCAGCCGTTCATCCGGATAATCCCGAATACAAACGCTGTACCGAACTTAACCTTCCGATGCTTACGCGCGCACAGCTGCTCGGTGAGGTTATGAACAACTACGATGCTTCCGTTGCCGTTTCCGGAACACACGGAAAGACAACAACCACCTCCATGATCTCGGAAATCGCCCTGAAGGCGGATCTCGACCCGACCATCTCTGTCGGCGGTATGCTCAGAAGCATTGATGGAAATATTCGTGTCGGTCATTCTCCGCTGTTTATTGCCGAAGCATGTGAATATTCAAACAGCTTCCTTAGTCTGTACCCGAAGATCGCAGTTATTCTGGATATCGATGCCGACCATCTTGATTTCTTCAAAGATCTCAATGACATCCGACATTCTTTCCATATTTTCGCCCAGCATCTCCCTGCCGACGGCACTCTGATTATCAATGCTTCTATCGAAAAATATCAGGAAATCATCAGTGACGCTGTATGTTCTATTGTCACCTACGGTCTGGACCGCGGCGATTATCATGCCTCCGATATCCGCTTTGATACGTATGGCTGCGGATCTTTTACTCTGATCCGCCGCGGCAAAAATGCCGGCCGATTTACACTTCGGGTTCCCGGTATCCATAATGTGTCCAATGCCGTCGCATCCCTCGCGGCAGCCGACCTGATCGGTGCCGATCTGAAGGCTGAAACCGAAGGTCTGGATAATTTCACCGGAACAGACCGCCGTTTTGAACGCAAGGGAGAAGTAAACGGTTTCACCGTTATTGACGATTATGCGCATCATCCGACCGAAATCCGCGCCACTCTGACGGCGGCCCGCAATTATCCGCATGAAAAAATCTGGTGTATTTTCCAGCCGCACACCTACACGCGCACCAAAGCCCTTATGGATGAATTTGCGGATGCGCTTACCCTGGCGGATGAAGTTGTTCTGGCAGATATTTATGCAGCCCGCGAAAAAGATAACCTCGGGATCAGTTCCGACACGCTGCGCGAACGCATCGCGAGGAACAATACCCCGGTTCATTATTTCCCGTCCTTTGGGCAGATCGAAGACTATATTCTCCAAAACGCCCATACCGGCGACCTGGTCATCACCATGGGCGCCGGAGATGTGTATAAAGTCGGGGATGAACTTCTGAAGAAATCCAGGTAAACCCGGCCTTCCGGTCCGACTGCAGACCCGGTTTCCCACATTGTCCACAGTGTATACCATGTTGACGGTGTATACACTGTGGATTTTTTTGTGAATAAGTCATTCTTTTTCTTTTCCTTTTCTGTGATATGATATTGATGCCCGAGGCGGCGGGCCGCACAATCATGCCCCGTGGGAACGCGCGGCAAAAGCAGTACCAGAGCTTTCATGGAAATTATCACCTTCCGGGCGTGCCCCGCGGGAACGCGCGATGAAAGGAAAGCTGCGAAGCCTCAGCCCTCCCATACTCATAAATGAGCAGTAAATTGTCTAAAAGGACGAATGCCATGAAACTTCACATTGAGTCTGTCAAAAGCTTTACACTGATTGAAAATAAATTTATTGATGAATATATGCCGTCCGCAGACGGTGAATTTGTTAAACTGTACCTGTATCTGCTTCGCTGTGCAGGGAGCGGTACGGAAGTTTCCGTGTCCTCGATGGCGGATTTTTTCGACCATACGGAAAAGGATATACGGCGGGCGCTTCTATACTGGGAAAGACTGCATCTGCTGCGTCTTTCCTACTCGGAGGATGGAAACATCAGCGATATCTGCCTGCTTTCCGAGGCGCACAAAATAGAAAAGGATGCTGAACCATCCGTGATCTGCGATATGACAGATAAGATACGGAAGAAGGCCGTGCCGCCTTTGGATGAGCCCCAGGACCTGTTTCCATCTCCCTCCCGGGTGGGAACGCTGCAGATTCGGGAGGCCGGCAGCCGGCCGAACATCAAACAGCTTATTTTTGTCGGCTCCCAGTATAAGGGAAGGCCGCTGAACAGTACAGAAATCCGGGATATTGTCTGGATGTCCGATTTCCTTCATTTTGAAGATGACCTGATCGAATATCTGATGGAATACTGCGTTACACGCGGAAGTACGTCTGCACGATATTTTGAAAAAGTAGCTGGTGAATGGTACCGTGAAAAAATCACAACGGTTGCAAAAGCAAAAGAAGGAACAAAGGTATACAACAAGGATTACTATACTGTGCTGAAGGCTCTGGGCATCAGCGGCCGCAATGTCACTCCGGCAGAAACGAAATATATCGACCGGTGGGAGCATGAATATGGTTTCCCGATGGACATTATTCTGGAAGCCTGCAGCCGTACGGTTCTGAACGCAGCCCGCCCCAATTTTGAGTATGTGAATACCATACTGGAAAACTGGCATGCGGAACATGTAACATCTCTGGAAGATATCCTGAAGCTGGATAAAGCTCATGAGCGCTCATCTTCCGCAGAAAAGTTTTCAGCACACAGCCGCACTGCCGCCGCACCTGCACGGCCGGTTTCCCGGCAGCCGGGTACCTTCTCAAATATCCCGCAGCATGATTACGACTGGCCGGAAATCGAATCAAGGCTCGGCGTTAAAATGCGTGCTTTTGCAGGAAAGAAAGGAGACTGACCTTTGGCACTGACAAATTCTCAGTATGATGCGGTCATGCGTATTTACAGCCGCCGTCAGGCACGGGAAGCGCGCGAACTTGAAAACCGCCGCCGGGATGCCTCCGCGCATGTTCCCGAACTTCAGGAGCTTGACCGCGAAGAAGGGGCTGTGGGAGCCGGCATGGCCCGCCATGCGCTCGAAGGGAAAGGAACCCGGGAAGACCGGGAGCGTCTGCATGCGATTGCGCAGCGCCGCGAAGATCTCCTTCTCTCCCATGGTTATCCGGCTGATTATCTCAGGATGCATTACGAATGCAGTGACTGCCATGATACCGGATATATCGGTGCTCAGCGCTGTCACTGCCTGAAGCAGGCACAGATCGATTTTCTGTATGCCCAGTCGGGCCTGAGGGAAATTGTAAAAAAGGAGAACTTTTCAAATTTTCAGCTGGATTACTACCCGGAGGATATGATCAATCCGTCCACCGGCCTTTCCGCGCGGGAAACGATGACCTATATTTACAACAAATGCCGGGATTTCGCTGACCACTTTGATGAAAAAGACGGAAACCTGTTTCTGTACGGCGGAACCGGCCTCGGGAAGACCTTTCTCTCCCACAGCATCGCCGCAGCGCTGCTCGACACCGCCCATTCTGTCATGTACTACTCTTCCGCGGATCTGTTTGATCAGCTGGCGGAGGAAAAGTTCCGTCCCGGCAATTTTGAGGACGCCATTTCATCCTCCGGCGATCTTCTGCGGGAGTCGGACCTTCTCATTATTGATGATCTCGGAACGGAAATGGTAAATTCCTTCGTCCTTTCCACGCTTTTCAGCATCTTAAATGAGCGTATGACCCGAAAGAAGAGTATAATAATATCTACGAATCTGACTCTCCATAATTTCCGTGATACCTACTCGGACCGCATTTTTTCACGGATCAGCAGCGGTTTCGAGCTGCTTGGCTGTTATGGACACGACATTCGTTTCTTAAGGCAGTTCAATTAAGTCATGGAGGAAATAATGCTGTCAGCAAAAGAAAGCAACTGTGATGTTTTACCCGTTGGGGATCTGAAAATCATTGCCCTTCCGGGATGCCAGAAACTTGGGCAGAAGGTTGATAACTGGATTGTGAAATGGCGCTCATGGCGTGAAGATGAAAGGAAGTCATCTTCCGTTCCTAATTATGCGGAAGACACCTATCTTGTCCGCGCCGCTACCCCGCGTTTCGGAACCGGCGAAGCCAAAGGACAGATCTTCGGATCCGTGCGGGGCGACGATGTGTACATTCTGGTGGATGTGTGCAATTACAGTCTGACCTACCGGATCAACAGTTACGAAAATCACATGTCCCCGGACGATTACTACCAGGATCTCAAGAGAATTGTTGCCGCCATCGGCGGTAAAGCACGCAGAATAACCGTCCTGATGCCTTATCTGTACGAAAGCCGCCAGGATAAACGCATGACGCGTGAATCTCTAGACTGTGCCGCGGCACTGCAGGAATTGACGGCCATGGGAGTGGACGCCATCATCACGTTTGACGCTCACGAGCCGCGTGTTCAGAATGCCATCCCGCTGCATGGATTTGACGATTATCACTGCGTATATCAGTTCATCAAAGGTATTTATAAATCTGCCCCGGACTTTGAAGTAAGCCCGGATAAGCTGATGGTCATCAGTCCGGACGAGGCAGGCACACGGCGTGCCATCTATATGGCCAATATGCTCGGTGTGGACATGGGCATGTTCTATAAACGGCGTGATTACACAAAAACAGTACGGGGCGAGCATCCGATTGTAGCTCACGAGTTTCTCGGCGCGGATCTGAACGGCCGCGATGTTATTATTCTGGATGATATGATTTCCTCCGGCGACCGGATTCTGGAAGTCGCCAGGGAAATGAAATCCAGAAACGCCGGAAGAATTTTCATGTGTGCAACCTTCGGCCTGTTCACGGAGGGTCTTGAAAAGTTTGACACGGCTTATGAAGAGGGACTTTTCAACCGTCTGCTGACAACCAATCTGATTTACCACACGCCGGAACTGCTTTCCAAGCCCTACTATACCGGCTGTGACATGAGCAAGTTTATTGCTCTGATCATTGATACGATGAACCATGACGGTTCCGTCAGCTCTCTTCTTGATCCGGTCGACCGCATCAACAGGCTGCTGTCCAGACACGAAAAACAGCCTTCAGCCGAATAACTGCTCATCCCAGATTTGTTTTTCACGGGTCTGGCATGTAAAAAGGATCGTCTGGCGTCCGGTCTGCTTCAGATACCTGAGGGCAGATGCCAGACGTTTGTCATCATACATGGCAAATGTCTCGTCCAGCAAAACCGGAACCTCCTCTTCTGTCAGCACCTTCGCCGCCTCCAGGCGAAGTGCCAGCCATATCTGATTCATTGTACCACAGCTTACCTGTGCCAGATAGAGCAGCCTGTCCTCTGTATTGATACGGATTTCCCGGCTGTCATCGATGGACAGCGCCGTATAGCGTCCGCCCGTCAGCGCACCAAGAGTTCGTGAAGCCGACGTCCAGAACGTACGCCCCTGTTCCCGCGAGATCTGACGGGATATCTCCGTAATGCGCATCATCGCCAGATCAAGCGCGTCGCACTCTTTAGCATAGTCACTCAGTCTCTCGCTTTTTCCGTAAAGAGCCTCCAGCTGATCTTCTTTCTCTTCCAGAATTCTTTTTTTGTCCTGCAGATACATGCGGCGCACGGTTTCTGCCGATACAGCTTCCATGTTCTCCCTGGCCCTGTCAGCACCTGCTTTATCTGCGGCGGAGGTACCTTCCTCAGCCGGCTCCATATCTGCCCGGTCGTCCGGCTCCATATCTATCCGGCGGCGAATCAGAAGAAAGGCACCCCCCAGGCATGCAATGCCTGCCATCGCCAGTGTAATCCGGACTGCCCGGGTTTCCGGCAGAGTAACACAGGAAAAACAAAGCGCGCTGAAAAACAAAAGCAGCACCAAAAAAAAACGGCAGCGCCGATTTTCTCTTTTTCTATCCCGTTTGCCTTCGGGGGAGCATTTCCCATCCTCCGGGCCGCTCCTTTGGCTGTCCTTCTGCGAATTTGTTTCCAACTTTTCAAAAGTTAAATTTTTATGCCGGTCCTCTGTCTCCGGGTTCCATCCACTGTCCGGGTCCCATGTACCGTCCGTCTCCCCGTCATCCTCCTCCAGTTTCCGGATCTCCTCGCGCAAATACTTCTGCTCCATCTGCAAAGATGAAATTTCGCCATCCAGACGATCCCTGCTTTTTTTCTGCTCTGCCTCCGCATTCTTTTTCTTTTTTCGTAGGAATTCAAGCGCCGCCGAAACATTCATATTTCCGCTGCCCGATTCCTGCACATTCAGGAGGTAGTTTCTGAGCTCATCGGCCAGTTCTGCGTTCGTTCCGGCCGAAGCCTGAGCGATACAGACCGTATTGACAAAGACGTTTTCCCGCATTCCGCAGGCAAATACGCCGATATCCTCCGGAGCAATGTTCAGTTCGCGTCCCTCTTCCAAATCAATCAGATGGGCTTCGTTCGCATTTTTATTAAAATTTCGTTCAATACGGTAATACCTGTCTCCCTTTGCAAAAACCATGGTGCCGGAAAAGAAGGATGGGTTATCCCACGGCTGCCGGAGCTGATATTCATCCATCCGCCGGGCGCTTCTGCGCGGGAAACCGTAGAGCATGGCGCGGATAAAGGCGTGAATGGTTGATTTTCCGGTTTCATTTTCACCGTATATAATATTCATTCCGGCATTAAATTTTATTCGCTTTTCCTCAAAGCATCCGAAATGCTTCATATATATTTCAATAATTCTCACGTTTTCCTCCGTCTCACTGTTCCGGATTGTCCTTACGCGTAGCCAGAAGTGCCTCCAGTCCGTACTGAAGAGCCTTCTTTTGTACCTCGCCCCTGTCCTGTCCGTCAAACGACTCAATATAACGCCCGATCAGCTGTCCTTCGTATTCCCTCCGGAGCTGCTCCGGATGGAACGCCATGCCTGTCTGATCCTCAATATCGACAATGCGGCCGCATTCCATGAGCCGGGCGGTATCAAAGCGGATACCCGGGCGATGATTTCCGGTCAGTGTAAAATGATATATGTCCTTATCTCCGTTCTTACGAATGCAGGCAGTGATCTTATCCCGCAGCGAATAGGTGGTATCCGCTTCGCTGCACATGATCTGTGCACGGTGATATTCCCGCTTCGCTTTCGGCACAAAGCGGATGGAAAGGTGTCCGTTCTTAACCTCTCCCAGTATGTATCCATGCCGGCCGGTGTCTCCGGCATCCGTCGGCTCCGGCGCCCCGGAATACGCCGCTTTGTTTTTCAGAAGAATATCCGGTCTGTGAATATGGCCGAGTGCCACATAGTCAAAACCGGACCGGGCCAGACGGTCCGGGCGGATCGGAATGTGGCGGTCATCTCCGCCGTGCGCCAGCAGAATTTTGAAATTCCGGGAGTTCAGCGGTTCGACATCATCATACAGAGGTTCACGAATCTCCTGCCGGCTGTAACTGCACCCATATACATCCGTATGTATCTCCGGAAACCGCAGACATTCGATCTGATCCGAAAAAAGTCCGCTGACATTCGGGCTGAACGGGAAAGTCAGATAAGGAGATGAAGGTGTAATGAAGTCATGATTCCCTGCCATTAGCACGATTCGTGTGTCCGGAATCGTTGAAAACAGATAGTTTACCTCGCGCAGCTGCTGCGGCGAAGGCTGTCTGTGAAATAAATCCCCGGCGATCAGTAAAAGATCCACCTGCCGGCGGCTGCAGTCATCAATACAGTTTCTGAAAGTATCCCATATATCCCGGCGCCTTTCTTCGCTCCAGGAAAACCCGGCATCCGGAACGGCGCCGAGATGTACGTCTGCCATATGAATAAAACGCAATGGATTGTTCTCCTTTTATCGAATAATTGTTTCATGCAGCATAGACTTTCAAACGATTCCATGTTATACTGATTATTGATTTTCAGCAATGTTTTCCCTTTATTCCGGGGTTGTTTTTCCCTTTTATTCAGGAGGTAAAGTATATGGGATTCAGGAAAGAGTTCAAGGAATTCATAATGCGCGGCAACGTTATGGATATGGCCGTTGGTGTTATTATCGGCGGCGCGTTCAGCATGATTGTTTCCTCACTGGTTGATGATATGATCATGCCCGTCATCTCCCTCATCACAGGAAAGATTGATTTCACTAATCTGTTCATTGCCCTGGACGGCGGAGATTATAAAACGATTGCTGCTGCCAGGGATGCAGGCGCTTCTGTTGTCGCCTACGGAAGTTTCATTCAGAATGTCATTCAGTTTCTTATCATCGCATTTGTTCTGTTCCTTCTCATCAAGGGAATCAACAAACTCCACAAACCGGCTCCTGCTGCAGCTCCTGTCACAAAAATCTGCCCGTTCTGCAAGTCTGAGATCAACATCAACGCTACCAAATGCGCATTCTGTGGTTCTGATCTGAAGGACTGGAACGAAAAAAACACAAAAGCCTGAAAATCACAGCAGGAACAGTTTCCGTTTATCATTCGTAAAGCAAACTGCCGGGTGCGTGACCGTATAAGCGTCACACATCCGGCAGTTTTTCAGACTGTATTTTTATTCCCGGAAGGTAATTTTCCCCGTTTCCGGATCCATGCTTTCCACAATGGCCAGTGACTCCAGCTGGATGCCGCGGCTGCGGATCATATCACCGCCGCGCTGAAATCCTTTTTCAATAGCGATTCCGACTCCCTCAATAGCCGCTCCCGCGCTCTGAATAATATCAATCAGACCTTCAACCGCACAGCCATTGGCGAGGAAATCATCGATAATCAGAATGTGATCCTCCGGTGAAATATACTTCTTTGCAACTATGACATCATAGACTCTCTGATGCGTATAGGAGCGGATTTTTGCCGAATACATTTCTCCCTCCAGATTGATTGACTGTGCCTTCTTGGCAAACACAACCGGAACATGGAACTGCTGCCCGGCCATGCAGGCGATCCCAATGCCGGAAGCCTCAATGGTCAGAATTTTCGTAATCGTCTTTCCCGCAAATCTGCGCTGCCATTCCTTCGCCATCTCGGTAAAGAGTTCTACATCCATCTGATGATTGATAAAACTGTCAACCTTTAATACATCCCCGGGTTTTACTTTTCCATCGCGGACAATGCGATCTTCCAACAGTTTCATGCCCATAGCCTGCTCCCTCCTGATCCGTACAATCTGCCCTGACACTTATTAAAAAAAGGACAGTCAGCCTGTCCTTTCAGCGGAGACGGAGGGATTCGAACCCTCGGGTCGGAAAAATCCGGCCAACAGATTTCGAGTCTGGCCCGTTATGACCGCTTCGGTACGTCTCCAAACATCACAGTTACCTATTCTAACATAGAACATGTCAGACTACAAGCAAAGAGATGATAAAACTCACTTTTTTTCTATTTTTTTCTGCGTACGGAACAAAAGAAATCAGAAAGCATCCGGCTGCATTCTTCCCCGAGTACGCCGGTGCTTACCTGAACCTGATGATTAAACCTCTCATCCTGCAGAATATTCAGAACAGAACCTGCACACCCGGCCTTCGGATTCATAGCCCCGATGACCGCCCGGTCAATTCGTGCCTGTACAATGGCGCCGGCACACATCTGACAGGGTTCCAGGGTTACATAAAGGGTGCAGCCTTCCAGCCGCCAGTCGCCCAGAACCCGGGAAGCCTTGCGGATCGCGTTAATTTCCGCGTGGGAAATCGTGCTTTTGTCTGTGTTCCTCCGGTTATAGCCGCGCGCAATAATCTTCCCGTTATAAACAATAACACAGCCGATCGGAACCTCCATGAGCGCTTTTGCTTTGGCGGCCTGCCGGATAGCTTCCTTCATAAAGCGCTCATCTGTCTTCACCGGCTCCTCCGGCTGCTTTCCGGGCTTATTGTGCCGTTTATCCTGCCCTTTTTCCATCTCTGCCTTTTCCTGTAATTCCCGCTTCCCGGCTGTCGGAAACGAACGGTCCTTGATGCACCCAGGCGCTGGTTCTGTGCCGTTGCTGGTTCCAAACCGTTTCGCTGTTCCGTTTCAATGCCGGCTATCATCGGGCAGGGCAGATTAACTCTGCCCTGCCCGATACGGCGACACTGCCGTCATCCCGTGCTCCGCAACCGATGATGAACGGTCGCCTTCACAACAAACGGGGAGTTCCCTGCGGAACTCCCCGGAATTGTCTTTTCCGCGCGCCTTCCTTTGACTGCCTGCCATAAACGTTTCATCTGCAGCCTGCTCGGCCCAGGCACCTTCGCGTCACCCAGGTGGTCCTGCTTAGTGCTGCTTCGTTCCCGACCTGACACGGTTCACAGGTTCCTGCCGCACAAAGACCCAGACGTCAACACCGCTTACAGAAGTCTGCTTCACAGCAGCACAGCCTCGGGTCGGCATCACCCCTGCTGTAGCGGATTGCAGGTTCAGGGCACCGCTATCTCCCCGGCTGCGCGGTATGTTCAATATACATTTTTTTTGCTTGTTTGTCAACTCCGGGGCGGCTATAATCATGAGGAAGGGAGCTTACGATCTATGGCTGAGGTTGTACTTAAAAAAGGAGAAGGCCGCACGCTGAAAGCAGGCGGACTTTGGGTTTACGATAACGAAATTTCGTCGGTCAGCGGTACCTTTGAAAACGGAGATATCGTTGAAATCCATGATTTCGACGGCTATTTTATGGGATATGGATTTATCAATACGCATTCCCGGATCACGGTCCGCCTGATGTCCCGTCACCGCGAAAATCCGGTGGACGACCGGCTGCTTGAGCGCCGGGTGCGGGATGCCTGGAATTATCGCAAGGAAGTCGTGGATACTTCCTGCTGCCGCGTTATTTTTGGGGAGGCAGACTATCTTCCGGGCCTTACTGTCGATAAATTCTCGGACATTCTGGTGGTGGAATGTCTCGCTCTTGGCATGGAGCGTCTGAAAACGAAAATTCTGGAGCTGCTGAAGAAAATCCTTTCGGAAGACGGTATTACGATTCGCGGCATCTATGAGCGAAGCGAATCCAGGGAACGGCTTCAGGAAGGTATGGAACAGTTTTCCGGTTTTATCGGAGAGCCTTTCGATACAAAGGTAATCATCCGTGAAAACGGGATTCGCTATTACGTAGATGTAGCGCAGGGACAGAAAACAGGATTCTTTCTCGATCAAAAATATAACCGTCAGGCCACCGCGCGCCTTTGCAGGGGAAAAACTGTCCTTGACTGTTTCACCCATACGGGAGCTTTCGCACTGAATGCCGCAGCGGCAGGAGCTTCCGGTGTCCTCGCCGTGGACGCATCGGATCCTGGGATCGAACAGGCGCGGGAAAATGCCCGCCTGAACGGCTTCGATGAAAAAACCGTACAGTTCCAGACGGCAGACGTTTTTGAGCTCCTGCCTTCGCTGGAAAAGTCTGGCCGCAGGTATGACGTTGTTATTCTGGACCCGCCTGCCTTTACAAAGTCCCGCGCCTCGGTTAAAAACGCGGTGAAAGGCTACCGGGAAATAAACATGCGGGGAATCCGTCTTGTGAAAAACGGCGGTTTCCTTGCTACCTGTTCCTGTTCACATTTTATGGATCCCGATCTGTTTGCCAAAACCATCCGTGAGGCTGCGCATGGCGCTCACCGGACGCTCCGTCAGGTAGAATTCCGCACGCAGTCGTGTGACCATCCTTTCCGCTGGGCTGCCGACAGTTCCTACTATTTAAAGTTTTATATCTTTCAGGTCATCGAAGAACTGTAAAAAAAAGAAGAGCCGCCCCAGGCAGCTCTTCTTTTTTGATCAGATTGGATTTCTTCCCCTCTGACTGTATAGGAATCAGGATTACTGATAACAGGTCACGCCGGACTTGTCGGATTACAGTACATCATCCCTCTTTACATAACCCGGGTTCGACGCGTCCGCTGTGATCTCCTTCACATGACGGATCGATGCCCACTTATCAATAATCTGGTTCTCGATATGAATGTCCTTGTCAATAAAGGTATGTCCAAGAACCAGGCTGTTCCTGACAACCGCACCGGCTTTAATGATGACACCACGGCCGATGACGGAATTTTCCACGGTTCCCTCGATAATGCAGCCGTTCGCTACCATGGAATTTCTGACAACAGCACCTTTTTTGTACTCTACCGGACAGGAGTCGGTAGTAACCGTATATATAGGCCAGTCGGACGTGAACAGTTCATTTGCCTTCCTGATGTCCAGCAGCTCAAGGTTTGCATCGTAATAGCTCTTCAGATCCGTGATGGCTGCAAAATATCCTTTATGCTGCAGTCCGCGGATATCCAGATTTGCATGCTCCTCATTGATGAAATCTGCAAGTGAATAAACGGAGGATGTCTTTGCGGTACGCTTAATCAGATCAATGAACAGGTCATTCCTCATAACATAGGTTTCCATGAAGACATTCCGCTCGTTCGCCGTCTGCGTGTTGAAGCAGATCGAATTCAGCCCTTTCTGCCGGTTCAGATCCAGTACCTGGCAGCCCTGATACTTTGTTTTGGCATCATTCACCTTCTGGTAAAGAAGCGAGATGTCAGCGCCGGACTCGATATGTGCTTTCAGAAAAGCCTGGAAATCCTGCTTGAAGATCATGCTGGCCGTTGTAACAATAACATATTCCTGCTGCATGCGCTCGATGATGTTCATATTTGCCAGGAAAGCGGCCGTATCCGTATTGTAGATTTTGTTTACGCGGCTGTCCTGATTGAACAGAAGCTGCAATTTGCCCTTTTTCGGATTAATGTTATACTGGGTGCCGCTTCCCAGATGTTCCGCCAGAGAACGAGGATTCTGGCTTACGTAAACCTGAATACGGTCGATACCGCTGTTGCTTAGATTTGAAACCGGGAAGTCAACCATTCTGTATCTTCCGAGATAGGAAAAGGCTCCTACCGGGCGATAATCCTGCAGTCCCTCAACATTAATGTTATTTCCGGTAGAAATAACAATTCCATATGCTCCAGCCATGATTATTCCTCCCCTTTCACATTCCTGGCGACAAGCAGGATATTTTCGCTGTCAGCGCTTCCGACCACAGCACCCTTGCCGATTGTAACTCCGCCCGCCACCAGTGCGCGCGTGACAACAGCGCCTTCTCCGACGGTGGCATTCGGCATCAGAACCGTATCCGTAACTTTGGCTCCTTCTTTTACTTCTGTGCCGGTGAACAGAACAGAATGCCTGACATCGCCTTCCACGATGCAGCCCTGCGTCATATAGGCTTCATCAATGTTGGCTTTTTCGCCGATATACTGCGGAAGTTCAGAGGCATCTGCCGTATAGATCTTCCATGTATCGGAAAGATTAAGGCCGCTCCTGTCATCAAGCAGATCCATGTTGGCTTCCCACAGACTGTCGATCGTTCCGACATCCTTCCAGTAGCCCTTGAACTGATAAGCTGCCAGCGTCTTTCCTTCGTCCAGCAGTGCCGGTATGATATCCTTTCCGAAATCATGATGTGACTCCGGGTCCTTCATATCTGCAATCAGAATTCTTCTCAGGGTCTTCCAGTTGAAGATATAGATACCCATCGATGCCAGGTTGCTCTTCGGATGTGCCGGTTTTTCCTCAAATTCAATAATTTTCCCGTTCTCATCCGTATTCATGATGCCGAAACGGCTGGCTTCCTTCATGGGAACTCCTATGACAGCAATGGTAGCCTCCGCCTTCTTTTCCTTATGGAAATTCAGCATATCGTCGTAATTCATTTTATAAATATGGTCGCCGGAAAGAATCAGCAGATATTCGGGGTCATAGTTATCGATGAAATCAATGTTCTGAGAAATAGCGTCCGCTGTTCCGCGGTAAACGTTCAGGTTCTCATCTGCCTTCTCACGCGGAGGCAGTACATATACACCGCTGTCGCGCGTATTCAGCCCCCAGTGAGCCCCGCCGGCAACATAGCTGTTCAGCAGTACTGATTCGTACTGAGTCAGGACACCTACCACACTGATCCCGCTGTTGACGCAGTTACTGAGTGGGAAATCTACAATACGGTATTTTCCGCCAAATGAAACAGCCGGCTTGGCAACCTTTTTTGTAAGGTCTTTCAAACGGCTTCCCCGTCCGCCGGCAAGGATCATTGCCAGCATTTCATTATGCTTCATGTTCACGTCCTCCTCAATTATTTCGGATTTCTGCAGGGCTGTCAGCACAGACCTGTTTATAACCATATTATATATGAAATTCGTACTCCATTCAATAATGCGTTGTCAGTTTAACTATTTTGTTACATGATTTATGACATATTTTGACATTTCTTCCTAAAAAAATCCCATGCCTTTTTGGCACGGGATTTTTCTGTATCTCAGTGATTTCTGTTCCGTAATAATCTCTGCCGGTCAGGATGCTGACTGGCTGCGGCTGCCCAGCGTAATCTCCAGGGTCTTTTCCGCATAGGCTCCGTCTTTGTTTGTCTGAATGGTAAGTTCAACGGTTTCTCCGGCACTGTAGTACTGCAGTCTCTCCTGAAGGTCGGACATATCGGAAACCTCTGTTCCGTCAAATTTTGTGATGATATCTCCTTCCCTGAGTCCAGCCTTATCCGCCGGTGATCCGGACTGAACCTTTGTCACGTAGACGCCTGCCGGAACATTATAAAGCTGTACTGCCTGGTCGGAAACCCCCTGTCCGTTGATCCCCAGATATCCGATCTTATCTTCATCAACCTTGCTGCGTGTCTGTTTGCTCATCAGGTTTTCCAAAATCGGCATAGCTTTGGAAATCGGGATAGCGTAGCCCATACCCTCAACACCGGATTCCGATGCTTTGGCGGAGTTAATACCAATAACCTCGCCATTCATGTTCAAAAGTGCGCCGCCGGAATTGCCTGGATTGATGGCTGCATCTGTCTGGATCAGATCCTGGTAGGTGGTAGCGGAATCCTCAGAACCATCCTCCGAAGCGGTGATGTCACGGTTCAGAGCACTGACAATACCAGTCGTTACAGACTGTCCGTAGCCCAGCGCATTGCCGATGGCTACAACCTGTTCGCCGACTCTCAGGCTGTCCGAATCACCGTACTTTGCAATTTTGATCTTGCTTCTGGTATCATCGGAAATATCATCCAGCTTGACAGCAACCACAGCCAGGTCGTTTTCCTTATCAGTACCCTTGACCTGTGCCTCATAGGACTCATCATCGATAAAGGTTACGGTAAGCGTATCACTGTCTTCTACAACGTGATTGTTTGTGCAGATCAGAAGCTCCGTATCATTTTCACCGATGATAATACCACTGCCGGCGCTTTCACTTTCCATCTGGTAGGTCTGACGGCTGAACCAGTCCTGTACCTCCTGCACCGACTTATTTGTGATGGAAACAATGGAAGGCATGACATCTTCCGCCACGTCCGCGACGTTGGAATAAGAGAACGATTCATTATCAGAGGCCGAATCCGCTTCCTCGTCGCTGACAAGCTCCGCCATGCTGGTCTTATTGACATCATCATTCGTATATTCATTATCGGGACTTTCCGTCGCAGCCTCCTGAGAATTGTTTTCCGCATAA
>Ga0256404_1003372_pt1 | contig 32775 bp, 7 predicted proteins | sample RumenRJG_01DNA_FD_185990 | JGI IMG/M metagenome (GOLD analysis project Ga0256404, IMG submission 185990) | Bovine rumen microbial communities from Lethbridge, Alberta, Canada - RJG_01 | ecosystem: Host-associated > Mammals > Digestive system > Stomach > Rumen | place: Canada: Alberta | collected...
TTAAAAACCCCAACAAAAGACACATAAAGTAAATCTTATAGAGCCTATTTATCAATATTAAATTTACATTATTATATTTATACGTTCATTTTATTAAAACATTATTTAAAAATTTAAATAAAAAAAATTAAAGAATAACTTTAAAGTTATTCAATTAATTAAAATTCATCTTGTTTATTTTTATTTCTAAAGTATCCAATAGCAAAAATTCCAACTAAAATAATTACACATATTATCAACTGTATAGACATGGATTTTTCAGTTGTTGTACTGCTACTTGAAACTGATTTTTCAACTTCGTAACTTTTGGATGAAGAATCAGCGCCTTCTTCACCAGTATTTTCCGGACCATTTATTTCAGAAGCACTGGATGCAGTGGCTGATTGTGATGAAGTTACACCAATACCTCTAGCAGTATCACCATTATTAAAACCGGATGTAGCACTGTCTGATTTTAAAGTGGATGAAGTGGTATTTGATTTAACATTGGCATTTGTAGTGTTCATACCAGAATTTTCATCTGTTTGGCTATCTGCACTGTCAGTATTAGGATTATTCTGGAAATTAGCTGGATTGAAGAAATTATGATTAGTTGCCTGGAAAATTTGATCAGCAAATTTGGCAAGCAAATCAGGATTAATAAAATCAACTGCCCATTGCATCATAGCTATGTTACCACAACTACAGTCACAACATGCAACACCATTTGCAATTACAGCTTCTGCCCATTGATTTGCAACATTGGATAATGTTGCGGAATCTGTTTTCCAGTAACCTTCATAAGCCGCAGTCAATAATGTACCTGCAGAAGATATAAATGCATAATTATTATTTCCTGTTTTTAACCAATCTGACACTCCTATTCCATACTTATCATTAAAGTAAACATCATATGCATCATCCCACATATAATTTGAAACAGCTTCAGGTCTTGTTACAGACCAACCAAGCAAATCAGTTAAAAATTTATTGGAAATATATCTAGCACCACTATAACCTTCCTGCATCATTCCAGATATCCAATCAGGATTTGAGTAGCGAGTGAGAATTTCTTTTGCAATAGCCTGTTCAATTGATGTAGTATATGGAGTATTTTTATTTCCATACATCAATACATTCATGTTTGGAGTATTTCCATTTACATAAGCCATTGTCATTGAAAGTCCACCCCAATAATCAAAGAAATCATCATTATCTAAAACACCATAAACATTAGTGTTACGACTAACAATCAAATCATTTGTATTGTTCAATGCTCTTGCAAATACTAATGGATTTGTTTCACCCCAATAATACTTAGAATACATATTACCCATTCTGCCTAAATAGAAATCAGCTAATTCATCAGTATCATTCCAAGTCCAACTTAAAGATACTGATTTTGCAATTCCTGCACCATAATCACCATTCGGTGGTGCAAAAATGCGTGTTATTGCACATTCAGCAGCATAAGTAGTATTATATCCTAACTCTTTATAGTAAATGAAATCATTAATCCAATGTTTAGCAACATAGTTTTCTTCAAATGATTCACCACCAACACCATAATAATCAATGCTGGCCATGATTTGATCCAAACCTTCTTCAATATCCTTAGCCCATTTGCTATTCATTAATTCATCATTGTCTAAAATATACATATATGATCTGGCCAATGCAACTCTAAATGCATTATCCATCAATATAGCTTGGGTAGAATATAAATCTCTAAAGTTACCACTTGTGATAACAGTAACGTCAATTCTTTTTTTAGCCCATCCATCAGGACGAGTCAAATCATTGAGTTTGATTACAGAAGGCATGATTCTAGTTTTTACACCAACACTAACCTCATCATCATCGTGTTCATGGTCATCATGGTCTTCATCATTACCCACCTGAACATATCCACCGGCACTTGGTGAAGATGAATAAATAGGTTCCATTCCAAGTAAATACAAAACAACGGAAATTAATGCACCATTATCTCTTGCTGTTTCAACACACCAAATTCCCATTACAAGCTTTTCAGTATCATCTGTTAATCCTTCTAATGCAAGCAGTGTTAAAACACTTCCATATTCATATGCTTCTGCAGTTGGAAGTTCTTGAGATTGATCATGGAAGAAATTTCCTCCAGTAGGTAAAGAATTAACATCCAATACATCACCTGCAGGACCAGGAGCAATATATTTTCCATTCAATGCATCAATAAATGAATTTATTTCTTCATTAACAGACAGTTTTATCAAAGATATATACAATTTTGCATAGTCAAATGCTGCAATTAGACTAGATGAATTTACACCTAACACCTGTGCCACTTCATTACTTGAATAGTAAATCAAGGAGATTACAACATCTGAAGATAAATTCATTACAATGTCTCTTTCAAGAGAATTAAGCTCATTATATTTTTTAGAATATTTTATTTGTGCAATTTCATCATATAATGAAGTAGTTACGCCATTATATGTAAATTGTTGAGATAAGGCTGTCGATACTGACAATCCAATATCCTTATCTGTCCAATTCTGTCCAATCGCATGCAAACCCCAAGTATAAATTTCATTTTGAACAGATTTAATGAAAGAATCGACTGTGGAAACAACATCATCCGAAGATAACTTATTGAATGTATCATTGCTTATGCCCATAGAATGAACATAGTTATTTGTTTCAACAAGATGTCTGATTTCAGATACGAGTGCATCTTTAGAACTTTGATTTAATGAATTTTCATATTCATTTATCAGATTGGCTAAAGAAGTTAAGTTTCCATAAAGTTGAGTATAAGCCAAAGGAGAAGTCAAATGAGAAATCATTACTGCAAAACCTCTTCTTTTAGCCTGAATTCCTTCACCAAGACCATCAGAAATGTAGAAATATATTTGAGGAGTATCGCCAACAACAATAGAACCGTAATCTGTAGAAGATAATAAGACCTCCTTACCAGGCAACCATTCATGAGTTGCATGTCTTCCAACAAATACCATTGATTGTGGATAATATTCCTGGAAATAATAATATGCAGCCAAATATTGATGTGTTGGAGCAACTGCAGAGCTGTGATATAATGCATCAGAATCTGCTTCCCATCCTCTTTGAGGTTCAGGTGCCACAAACACATTACCGAATTTTAAACCTGGAATTACAAAGTATTGTGTTCCATTTCTCCAAATGGTCATAATATTGCCCGGAGCATCACCCCAACCATTCAAACCAGGCACATTCAAATCAGCCCATTGCTTTTTATATTTTAAAAAAACATCATAATCTGATTCTAAACCTGTCTTTAAATACTGTTTTAAAGATGCAACAATATTATCTAAAATTGGAACTGCCTGAGAAGTATAATTGTCCGGAAGCAATGCAATAATTTCACTATACCATTCAGTCAGCCTCTCATCCATAGGATCTGTGTAATTAATGGCTATTGCATTTCTTGATAACTCACCAATATAAGCAACAGGCCCTTCCACAACCTGTAATTTAGAGATAGGCTGTAAATTTTCAAACCATCCTATGTATTCAGAAACCGGAAGCAAGACTACATTAGACCTATTAGCTAATTTTTCAAGTTCACCTGGAGCCCATGTAGCTACATTAATACCGCATTTAATAATCATATCTTCCAATTGGCTGGTATTTTCTGGAAGTTCACCAACATCATATCCTTCAGTTTTCAAAGCAAGCAAAAGATTATAGATACTAGTTATTGAATCCAAGTAACTTGAACCGATATTTTGTTTTCCCGGAGGATAATTATAATAGATTAATGAGATTTTTTTATCTGCATTTTCTGTATACTTCAAATCTATCCATGAAACAATACGATTAGTTAATAAATCAATGTTTGTATCATGTGGTTTGTATCCAGAACGTTCCGCACCAGTATTAGGGGATATTTCATGAGTTACACCACCAACAAAAGTAGCTTCAATTATACCTTGTGCTTCACCAATGGCAACATGCCACCATTTGTCACTTCTGTTTCCTGGAAGACCTGTAGTACTTAATTCCCACTCACCATTATTCACATAATCTGAGTGGACAGCTCTAAATACTTGTACTCCGGCAGTTTCAAAAAATTCAGTTACTTTATCAAATAATGTTCCTCCAATACCATAAGCAGGCATTGAAACGATTGCATCAACATGACTTTCATATTCTGATGGATTATCTAAAAATGATTGGTAATCTGGAGCATTGGTAAAATATTCAACCATGACTTTATATTGGTCATCTGAACCTCCTGCCGCTACAACAGGAATAACATTAGCACCTTTGGATTCTAATGATTTTATTAATGCATAATACGGTTCTAAAGAAGCACTGGATACATACATATTACTTTCAAGCAAACCAACAGTATATTTTCTTGATGAATTGAAATACTGCTTTTTGTATTCTTCCAATGACATATATTTTTCCCTATATATACCATATTGATAGGACTGATGGAAAACCGGATTAGCATACTGGCAATTAAAACCGCAGGTATTCAATGCCCATAATATCTGATTAATTTGATTTTCTTTATCATTGCAGTCTTTATATAAAACCGCCTGATTATATTTGGAATCCACTTTATTTCCATTCCCATTGGTCAGATAATCATTTACAGATGTGTATGATTGTCCTCTTTTTGTTGTTTGGAAATATTCATTTAAAAAGTCGGCTGTGTATGTACTATCATCGAAGATTTTATGATAATTTATAGTAGAATTTTTAACCAAATTAAATGTTTTAAGCTGTGAAGAAGAGGATGTTTCCAATATTAAAAACATTTCTTTATTTGACAAATTAGGATATTTTAATAACAAATTTGTAAAAACAGAATCAGCATCTGTAGTTAACCAGTTTGCCATGACAATATCACTTTTATCAACAAGTTCATAGAGTTCATCTTCTTTCATAGTAGAAATCTGATTTGAACTTCTAACCTGAATATTAACATTTGAATAGTTATTTAACACTTCATTAGCCGCTGAATCAAAAATATTTGTTCCTCCATTATCACTAATAAGCAACATAGATTTATCATATTGATTTGAATCAGCAGAGGTAATTGTATTATTATTATCCTGTGCAAATGAAATATTTAAACTACACATAATTAAAACAATTAAAATAGCTAAAATTGCTATATACTTAAAATTAAAAGTATTAAAATTACTCCTAATTATTTTAAAACCTCCTTTGAAAAGAACTATAAAATAATCCCTTTCAGATTATATTTTGAAAATAATTATTAATATATTTAATCAAAGTATTACCAATTCAATAAAATCATATAAAAAAGTATTACTAAAAAAAAGAATGGATGATAAAAAATCATCCACGAATTGAAATAGTATTTGCAATGTTTGCACCATTATAACTTGAAGTTATAATATATTCACCGGCCATCAAATTAATATTAAGCCTTGCAACACCTGTTGAATTAGTAGTTCTGGTGTAAAATACACCATTTACATTAAATTGTATTTTTTCGTTTGCTAATGGAATACCTTTTCCATCTAACAGTTTGGCTTTAAACGAAGATCCGTCCCTATAAGACATTTTTAAATCACTGGCTGACAAAACAGGCAAAATTTTAATATTATTTGATACCCTACAATCACCATATTCTGCGGTAATTATATAATCACCAGGTTGCAAGTTAAGATTAAGTTTAGCAATGCCTGATTCATTAGTTGTGCGAGTATAGAATACTCCATTAATATTGAATTTTACATCGATACCTTTACCAACAGCTTTACCATCATCACCAATAATTTTAACAGTATACTGGCTTGCATTCCTATAATATTTAGTCAAGTCATTATTTTCAACAATCTTTGATATGACTTCAATATTATTAGCTGCATTTTCACCAGTTACACTATTTGTTGCTGTGATAACATATTCTCCTTTAGGTAAATTAATATTTAATTTTGCAAGACCTTTATCACCATTTATAGATCTAGTATACAATACACCATTAATATTGAATTGAACTTCAGTTCCATCAGCCAAATATTTTCCTGTTGAATCTCTAAATGTGGCATAATATTGAGTTCCATTTCTGAAAACTTTAACAACATCAGTACCGTTTACAGTTGGTTTAATAATTACTTTAGATGTTATTTTAGCAGAATTATATTTTTTACTGCCATTAAATGCAATATCGGCATCATATTCATTACTTCCTAAACCTAAAGCAATAGAAACGACACCATTTTTATCAGTTTGACGATTATAACTTACTCCATTTAATTTAATGGAAATTGATTCATTACTAATAGGATTACCTGCATAATCTTTAAGATAAACATATAATCTTTCAGACCCCTTGTAATATTTTTGAACATCAGGAGAAGTTAAATTAACTGATTTGTTATCTTTTACTTTGACATTAACATCATTGCTAGTTGGATTATATTTATCATCACCGGAGTAATTTACTATAAATTTATAATCACCAACATCCAAATTGGAAATAACAAAAGTTGCTTTTCCATTTTTAATTGAAATAGTTGAATTGTTCAAAGTTACATTACCTGTAGCATCTTGAGGCAGTACCACATCAATATTTACATTTTCACCAACAGTGATATCTTCAGCACTTAAATTTAATTGAGGAGTAATTTTTTCAAATTCTACAACTAAAATATCATGTAATGATAAAATGGTAGATCCTGTAGCCTGGAAATATATTTTATTGGATTTCAATATGGAATTAGTCATATCAATTAAATGATAATTTAATGAATTACTTGTACCATTCCAAATATTATTATATCCTTTTTCATTTACCACAACATTAGCTTCACCAGCCTGTGCACCTGCAGCAAATACATATAATGTAGATTTAATTGAGTTATCAGACTTAACATCCATAAATGTGTATGATCCGGATTCAATATTTGCAGGTTTAGATAACAAATCAGCATTTTCAGCAATATAAACCAATTTATAAGTAGTGCTTTTACTGTTATCAGTCAATAAAACCAAAGATGGAGGATAAACAGCACTTCCACCAGCATCCTTATTTAAAACCAACTTATTAGCACCAGATTTAACCAAAGCAGTAACATTATAAACAACCAAACCATAACCGTACCTACCATAAGTACCTAAATTAGACTGGTCACGATAATTAGCAACAGGAGCAATGGTTTTACCATTAAATGCAATATTCCAAGAATTAAAGTCACCAGAAGCTACTTTATCCCAATTATAAGAAATATAAAGCAAAGCTTCAACAACACCAGAATCTTTAACATTAAATGTACTCTCAAGACCAGTGGCGCTGCTGCCGGCATAAACAGAATCATCCTGAGTCAAAACAACAACATCACCAGTAATATTATAAACACGATTAACAGTACCATTAAAAGCAGGATAAGCCAAATCCTTACCTAAATTACCATTATATAAAACATTGAAAGAAGCACTAGTGGAATTTAAAACATTATCAAACTTATCCACAATCAAAAGAGTATAATCCTCTTTTTTATTTTTTTCACCATTAACCGTAGATTTATCAATTGGCCTAATTGTTTTATCAACAAAGGTAACTTTTCCAGTTGAATTAGATTTGAGAGACAAATCACTGGATGCTATTTCTTTACCGCCAGCCAATAATTTTACGCTACCATCAAATGCCTTATTACCATTAACAATATCAACGGTTAAAGTATTATTAACTCCAGCAAAAACAGTGTTTGCATATGGAGGTGTAATTGTTGCTGAAATTGTATTAAACTCCAATGATTTTTCACAGACAATAATTTGATGCAATGCCAAAATTGTTGAACCAGTAGCCTGGAAGTAAATTTTATTATTATTTTTAATATCATCAGTTGAATTAATCATGAAATAATTTAATGAATTGCTAGTTCCAGTCCAAACATCACTGTAAGTTTTTTCATTGAATATGATATTGCTTTCACCTGATTGAGCACTGGCAGCAAATACATATAATGTAGATTTAATTAAATCAGTTGTATCAACATCCATAAATGTGTATGACCCTGATTCAATATTTGTAGGTTTGGATAACAAATCAGCATTTTCAGCAATATAAACCGTTTTAAAAGTTTTATTTTCATCATTATTAGTTAATAAAACTAAAGATGGAGGATAAACAGCACTGCCACCAGCATCCTTATTTAAAACCAACTTATTAGCACCAGATTTAACCAAAGCAGTAACATTATAAACAACTAAACCATAACCATATCTTCCATAAGTACCCAGATTAGACTGGTCACGATAATTAGCAACAGGATTAACTAAAACATTATTAAAAGAAACTTTCCAAGAATTAAAATCACCAGAAGCTATTTTATCCCAATTATAAGAAACATAAAGCAAAGCCTCAACAACATCAGAATCTTTAACATCAAAAGTACTCTCAAGGCCAGCAGCACTGCTTCCAGCATAAACAGAATCATCCTGAGTCAAAACAACAACATCACCAGTAATATTATAAACACGATTAACAGTACCATTAAAAGCAGGATAAGCCAAATCCTTACCTAAATTTCCATTATATAATACAGCATAAGAGACATCTGTTGAATTAACTATGTTACCTGCACTATCTTCAATAACTAATGTATACTTTTCATAATTATTTTTTGCTCCATTTACAGTGTTGGCAGTTACGGGTCTGATTTTTGAATCAATGAAATATAATTTTTGATTTATTCCATTTTTTAAACTAATTTGTTCATTGAAAACTAAATTTTTATTATTATATAATTTAACAGTTGCATTCAAATCTTGACTTGATTTAACGTTTATTGTCAAATTGTTCTGAACACCTGCATAAATAGTGTCCTTATATTGTGGAGTTATACCTGAAGTTACAGTAAGATATGATTTAACAACCTTTAATAATTGAACATTTGATTTAAAAGAACCATAACCATTTGTAGACGCCTTATATGAAAAATTAGTGTCTTGTCTTATTTGAAAATTATTTGTAATGTTCCATATATCATCTATAAAATAACTTCCTGTCTTTTCATAAATCGGGTCATAAATCAACTTATTATTAATCCGAGATAATGCATTATAAGTAGATAAACCAATATTTTCAAAAGTTACTTCATCATATTCTCCGTCGAAATCTTTAGTATTAATTAAATTAGAACGCGTGGATTGAGTCCATGACTGTCCAATATTTAACCAATAATTGATTTTATCATCATCTCCATCATCATAAATCAATATTATTGATATTAACTTTATTCTAGCATCAAAATTATAACCATCTTTTCTTGTATTTTCCACAGAAACAGTGATTTTATCACCTGCAGATAAATTCTTAACTTTTTCAGTTATGTTAAAAACAGATTGATAATCAGAATATTGTTTTGTAGTATGATTATTCACTACATAAACTAAAGGATCATTAGTCATACTAAATTCACTATATAAATCTTCATAGCCCAATACTTCAAATCCGTTTGATGTATTTAATGTTATATTAGAGTATAAAGCATAAGTAGGAGCACCGCTCCCAGAGTACGAATTTACAATTGCATAAGCCGATTTAATTTCATCAACATTATCCGGAATTATATATTCAACACTTCCAGATGTTTTCCAAGGATTTGCACTTTCAATATGCGCATCCCCTGATACAGTTCCAGTTTCAACTAATTCCATAGCAGGTGCCTCATCAGCAAATGCTACACCTACTGTCATTATAATCAAAAATGAAACCAATAAACATAATAAAAAATTATTTCTAAATTTCATTTATTATACACCTATCAAATAATGTATAATAAAAAGTTTAAAAAAAATAATATATAAACATAGTTAAAGTATTACTATACTGTTAAATTTTATAAAAAAAGTATTACTAAAAAAATAAAAAGTGAATGAAGCTAATCATTCACATTAAGCAGATACAGTTACAGTGTTTGCGATGTTTGCACCATTATAGCTTGAAGTTATAATATACTGACCTGCCTGTAAGTTAATATTTAGTTTTGCCTGACCTGAAGAGTCAGTAACTCTGTTGTAGAAAACACCATTGATGTTAAACTGAATAGTTTGACTAGCATATACCTTACCTTGACCGTCAACGAGAGTTGCAACGAATTTTGTTCCGTCACGGTATTTCATTGAAATGTCTTTTGCGGACAATACAGGCAATACTTTAATCTTGTTTGAAACTTTACAGTTTTTATATTCCGCAGTGATGATGTAGTCTCCAGGCTGCAAGTTCAAGTTGAGTTTTGCAATTCCTGATTCGTTGGTTTGACGAGTGTAGAATACACCATTGATGTTGAATGTTACGCTTTCACCAGCGCCGACAGCTTTACCGTCATCACCAATGACTTTAACTGTGTATTGTGTTGCATTTCTGTAGTATTTGGTAATATCTCTGTTTTCTATGAGTCTTGCTATGATAGTAATGTTGTTTGCTGCATTTTCACCAGTTTCAGGATTCATTGCAGTAATCACATAACTACCTTGCCCCAAATTAAGGTTCAATTTAGCTAAACCTTCATTACCAGATATTTTACGTTCATACATTACACCATTGATGTTAAATGTTACAACAGTTCCTTCTTTAAGGTAGTTACCTTCACTGTCACGGAAAGTAGCATAGTATTGAGTTGCGTTTCTAAAGACTTTAACAACATCAGTACCGTTAACGGTAGACAATATAGTAACGACTGAATTAATAGTCTTGTTATCAACAGTTACAGTAGCATTGTAAACACCACTGTTCAATGACAATCCAATACTTGTTGTACCATCAGCTTTAGTAGTTCTGTCGTATTTTCGACCGTTAATAACAATAGTAACAGACTTGTTAGCAACAGGATTACCTTCACTGTCTGTTACATTTACAACAAATCTTTCAGATCCGCCATAGTATTTGGTTACGTCAGGAGCGGAGACGATATCTGATTTGTCAGCCTCTTCAACTTCGTAAGGAATATCTTTTGAAGCAGGGTTGTATTTATCATCACCTGAGTATGTTACATGAGCTGTGTAGTTTCCAGGTCTTAAACCAGGAATAGAAATAGTTGCAGTACCGTTTACAACAGGAGCAGTGTATGGATTGCCCTCAACAACAGCAGTCACATTACCTGTAGCATCTTTAGGTAAGTTTACAGCAATTGTAGAGTTTTCATCTTCAACTGCCTTATCTGCAACAACATCCATAGTAGCATTCTCCTTAGAAGGAACAGGTTCTTCTTTTGGATTAACTGTTATTGTTACATTATCTTCTGCAGGGTTATACTTATCATCACCGGAATAAACAACAAGCAAAGTAGTATTACCAACAGCTAAACCAGAAACAGGAACACTAGCACTACCATTAACCACAGGAACAGTAGTATTACCAACAGTCACATTACCAGAAGCATCCTCAGGCAAAGTCACAACAACAGTAACATTTTCTCCTTCAGTAATAGGTTCTGCAGTAACATCGATAGTAGCATTTTCTTTTGAAGCTTTTGCTACTTCAAATACAGCAGTAGCATTGGACGGATTATACTTGTCATCACCTGAATATATAGCAACAACAGTGTAATTGTCAGCAACCAAATCATTGTAAGTAACTAACATTGATAAAACACCATTCAAACCACGAACAGTTGTATCATTAATATTAATTACTTTACTTTCACCATTCAAGATAACAGTCACATTACCAGTTGCATCACCAGGCAATGATACAATGACATTTGCAACTTCACCTTCAGTAATATCTTCAGCAGAAACATTAATATTTGAATCAGCTTTCTGTTTAGGATTAACAGTAACGGTCACATTATCTTCTGCAGAGTTATACTTATCATCACCAGCATAAGCTACATCAATAGTATAGTTTCCTTTACTTAAATCAGGAATTACAAATATGACTTTACCATCAATTAATGAATCTGTTTTTGTAATATTACCGACAGTTATTGTTACATCACCAGTAGCATTTTCTACAGTTACTGTAATTGTAGCGTTTTCTCCTTCTGTTATTTCAGGAGCATCAATGACAATTGTAGCATTTTGTTTAATGACTTCCGGAATAATATTTTCCACAACAACCATTTGTTGTAATGCTAAAATAGTAGCACCGGTTGATTCAAAGTAGATTTTGATATTTCCTGAAGTTACATTTGCAATGAATGCTTCAACAGAGTTAGATGTTCCATTCCAAACGTCAGTATTAGTTTCACCATTTATAATCAGGTTTCCTTCACCAGATTGTGCACTTGCAGCAAAGACAAATAAAGTAGCATTGCCATCAATCACATCAAAGATGGTGTTAAATCCAGCATCCAAATTCTTATTGTTAGATTTAGATAACAAATCAGCTTCTTCCAATATATAAACAGTTTTTTCAATTGAACTATTTTCAGCATTAGTTAAAACTATTAAAGTGCTTGGATAAACAGCAGCATTACCTTTAGTCTTATTTAAAACAAAGGTATTTACACCATCAACAACTAAACCAGTTACATTATAAACAACTAAACCGTAACCATATTTACCATAGTTACCTAGGTTAGACTGATCTCTGTAACTAGCAATAGGAGTGATAGTTTGACCATTGAATGTAGTAATCCAAGTATTGAAGTCACCATTTGCGATTTTATCCCAGTTATATGAAACATAAAGCAATGCATCACTGACAACATCATCATTTAAAGCAACATCAAACACATCAGTTCTGTTTGTTGCAGCACCTGCACTATATTCTTCAGTAGTCACTACAATAACATCACCAGTGACAGTGAATTCTCTTAATGTGGAGTTAGCATTAGGATATTCGAAGTCTTTTCCTAAATTACCATTGTATAAAACAACAACAGTATAATTGCTTTCATCAATAATGATACCTTCATCATTTTCAACTATTACAGTATAATTTACTTTCTCATTATTATTTCCGTTAACAGTGTTTTCGGTTACTGGTCTTATTGTTGAATCAATAATGTTTAAAGTGTAGGACTCATTTGCATCATATTTGGCAATGGTTTCACTACCAATCTCTTCATCACCAATTAAAACACGGACAACAACATTTTCAGCAGAAATTCCAGTATTTTTAACGGTTAAAGTTAAATTATTGACAACACCTGCATAAATAGTGTTGGCATACTCAGTTTTTAGTGAAGTTTCAGCACCAGGTAACTCCTTAGCTCTTGTTACTACCAATATTTGTTCATATACAACAACAGTAGACATCAATTTAGGGTTGGTTAAGTACCATGCATCATTATTTTCACCGATTACATCAGTTACATTTGCAATATATGGATAACAACTGTTACTGCTACCTTCATCCCATAAATCAGAGAATACTTTATCATTGAATGATATGTTTCCATCATGTTTTCCATCGGCAGAACCCGCGAATACATACCATGAAGCATCCTGAATATCAGTTATGTCAATGCCATTGAATGGTACATATACATTTGTTTCATTTGCATATTCTTTATTATAATATCCATATAATACATCACAAATATCGCTAAAGTAAACATCTTTAATGGTTTTAGAAGCAGTTGTATTGTATAAAACAACTAAAGTGGATGGATATAATGCACAGTTTCCGGTTTTTGTTATGTTGAATGTATTTTCACCATTGACAAAGTAGTCGCTTACATCAAATACTAAGGAACCATATTGGTAAATACCCCATCCTCCGAGGTTTCCTTGGTCAATATCCCAGAAAATGTATTTTTCAGTGATATCATTTCCATTGAATGTTAAAGTCCATCCTTCAGGGAAGAAAGAAGTATCCCAATTATAATTGAAGTATAAGAATGCTTTAACTAAAGTTGAATCATCTGGAACAGAAATATTCCAGGTTTCAGTTCTTTGTCTTGAGAACTGATCCATATATACATCAGTAGGCTGTGGTGAAACGATAACATCACCAGTAATGGTGTAATTTCTATTAATTTTATTATCTGAACCATCATAAGCATATGTCTTGTTTAGATAACCATTATATGCAACAATTTTATCAAATGATTTATTGATAATATCACTATCTGCATATTTTACATTAATATTATATTTGATTTTATTGTTTTGAGCACCAGGCCATACAGTATTTTCAGTTAACTCTCTAATTGTAGGGTCATTAATAACAATAGTAGTTTCACCAGGAGCTAATGAATCAATGGTTTGAGTTGCAATAACATCACCAGTTTCATTACTATATATTTCAATAGTTACATTTTCAAGAACGATAGATTCTTTGTTGTTAATAGTAACAGTTAAATTATTTTCAACACCAGCATAAATACCACTAGACCATGGAGTTTTTACAGCAGAAACATCAATTTCCGGTAAAACTTCATTTGATACAACAACAATTTGGTGTAGGGCTAAAATAGTAGCACCTGTGGATTCGAAATAAACATCAATATGACCAGCATCCACATCTGCAGAATACATTTCAACAGATTTAGAGGTACCTTTCCATACATCAGTATTATTTTCACCATTGATAATTAAGTTACCCTCATTTTTCTCAGCACTAGCAGCAAATACATACAAAGTTGCATTACCATCAACCACATCAAAAGAGGTGTTGAAACCAGCAGGCAAATTCTTATTATATGATTTAGATAATAAATCAGTTTCTTCCCAGATATAAACAGTTTTTTCTACTAGACTGCTTTCTTTATTAGTCAATACAAGTAATGAAGCAGGATAAACAGCAACATTTTTAGCAGTTCTATTAATTGAAAGGGCATTATTACCATTTACAACCAAATCAGTTACATTATAAACAACTAAACCATAAGAATATTTACCATAGTTACCTAAATTACCTTGATCTTTATAACTAGCAATAGGAGCAATAACCTTATCATTAAATGTAATATTCCATGAAGTAAAGTCACCTAAACTAGGATTATTCCAATTATATGAAACATACAATAAAGCCTCAGCAACATCACCATCAAACTCAACACTAATTATATCATTCACATTATCACTAGAAGCAGCATACTGACTACCACCACCAATGATAACATCACCAGTAATAGTATATTCCCTTAACAAAGGATTAGCATTAGGATACTCAAAGTCTTTACCTAAATTACCATTATACAAAACAACAAAGGAAGAATTAGTCTCATTAATTAAATTACCTCCGTTATCTTTAACGGCAACAGTATAAACAACATTCTCATTATCATTACCGTTAACAGTATTCTCAGTAATAGGTCTGATAGTAGTATCAACAAATGTTAAAGTGTAAGTTTCACCACTTTCATAATCTGCTAATGTTTGAGTTCCAATTACTTCATCACCAATCAACAAAGTAACAACAACATCACTGGCAGACTTACCAGAATTCTTAACTGTAACAGTTAAAGTGTTGTTAACTCCAGCATATATTGAAGGAACAGAAGTATATTCAGATTTAACTGTAGTTTCAGCAGTAGGCAAATCACGAGCTCTTGTAACAACTAAAATTTGTTCATAAGCAACAGCTGTTGAAGTTTGTGCTTTAGTAATATATCTTGCTTCATTATTAGTTCCAATAATATCAGTTACATCAAATTCATATGCTTTACAGTCATTTGAAGAATAACCATCAAATGCATTAGTTATAATTTCATTATTGAAACTTAAATCTACATTACTACTACTTGAACCAGTGAATGAATACCATACAGCATTTGTAATATTATCTATATTAATATCATCATAATTAATGAATGCTTTTATTGCATCATCATATCCAACTTTGTTATAATATGGATAGAATACATCACATACATCACTAAAGTAAACATCTTTAATGGTTTTAGTTCCAGTCACGTTATATAATACAACTAGAGTAGATGGGTATAATGCACATTCACCAGTTTTTTGTATATTAAATGTATTATTATCATTAGGAAGATAATAACTAGTTACATCAAATACTACTAATCCATAGTATACATTATCTCCCCTATATCCAATGTTACTTTTATCCCTTTCATGATTAATTATATTACTACTAATATCATTACCGTTGAATGTTAATGTCCAACCATCAGGGAAGTAAGATGCATCCCAATTATAAGGGAAATATAAAAAGACATTAGTTACCTCAGCACCTTCAGGAGTTTCAATATTCCATGTTTCTTCTCTAGATTTGGAATTTGCAGCGGCATATTTACTAACATCCTGAGTAGATATAATTACATCACCAGAAATAGTATAATTTCTATTTATGATATTTTCATGGCCTTCAAATGCATAGGTTTTATTCAAATAACCATTATATACTACTTTTCTAGAAGCAGTAGTTGTTGCAATAATATTATCATTATACTTAATATTTACAGTATATTCTATCTTATTATTATTTGCAACAGGCAATACTGTATTTTCAGTAATTGGTCTGACAGTAGGGTCTTCTAAAGCAATAGATGAAGAACCTGAAGTTAATGAATCATAAGTATAATTAGCTATTAATTCACTGCTTTCATTTGAATATAATTCAACAGTAATATTATCTACACTTTCAGATTCCTTATTGTTGATTGTTACAGTAATAGTGTTATTAATTCCTGCATAAATACTATTAGATTCAGGAGTTTTAATAGAATCTATAGAAATATTAGGAACAAATTCATATTTTTCTGTTGCAGTAAGTAAAATCAGATTTGTTTTATAAGATCCATAACCTGAACCACTAGCAGAGTATGAATAAGCTAGATTTTGACCGGAAACAAAGTAATCAGAAATATTATCCCAAGTTATGAAAATATAATAATTATTACTATACTGAGAAGAAGGACTACTTGCTTCCCTATTATTGAACTTAATATTCTCTGCTACAAAAGAAGACAATGCAATAGTCTTAAAAGTTATATTATCCACAGCACCACTATAACCAGCAGTATTTAAAGTAATCTGGGATGTTGATTGAGACCAAACCTGACCAACATCAAAGAAATAAGTAATATTATCCTTATCGCCATCATCATAAGCAATAAATAAAGAAATCATCTTAATTCTACCGTCAAATCCTTTATTTCCTAATTTTGAATTAGCAACATTAATAGTAAGAGTTTCACCAGCAGACAAACTAGAAATATCACTAAGAATATCATAAGTATATTGATAATCTGAATATTGTTTTGAAGTGTGATCATTAATTACATAAACAGTAGGATCACCTGTTTGACTACCAGAGTAATCTAAATCCTCAGAACCTAATGTCTTTGTAGTATCAGTTGTTAAAGTTACGTCAGAATGCAATGCATAATTATCACTATTACCACTACCGGAATAGGAATTAACTACAACAATAGCAGATTTAATCTCTTTAACATCTTCAGGAATAGTATATTGTAAACTTCCTGAAGTAGTCCAAGGATTTACTGAAATAATATCCGCACTACCAGAAACAACACCATTTTCAGTCAAATAAATAGAATCCCAACTAACTGGAAGTTTTTCTTTGACAGAAACACTTTGTTTTTCTTCATCAGCAGTGACAGAAAATACATTATTATCTTTTGTTACTTTAACAGTATATGTTGCAACACCATCTTTAATAGTTTTTTCTACAGCATCATTAAAGTTAACAACAACTGCATCAGGAATATTTTTAGCTAATGGACTTAAAGTTCCGCTTTCATTAAATTTAGTAAAATCAGCTTTGATTACAACATTTTTACCATATTCAACAGTTGAAGGAGTAGCAGAAGTTTCCATTACAACAACATTATTGATTTTTGAAGCATCAGGATTAGTGTTACTTCCCCACCAGTTGTAATCAGCATTAAATACATCAGATGATTTAGCAGAATAAGACATCCTAGCTTGAGTATTATTAGTAATTACATTATAATTCAAAGTCACAATACCATTACTAGTATAAACCAAATGATTTTTAATAATATTATCTTTAATAATACTATTCTGAACAGTCATATTGGCTTTAGCTGAACTACCTCCTCCAGCATAAAACATCACACCATTTGCTGCAGAGGTTGTGGATTCTGAACCTTGAATAGCATTATTTAAAATTTTACTATTTTTCACATCAACAACAGCGCTATTACTACCAAGATGGAATAAACCTGTTGTACGTCCAGTAGTACCGAATACAGTAACATTATCCATATTAACTGTTGAACCAACACATTTCAATATACCATTTGAGTTAGTAGTTCCTAAAAATTGAGTATTGTTAATGCATGAATTTTTTATAGTAGCGCCACCGGTAGATGCAGTAATTAAAAATACGCTGGAAGCAGCAGTTCCACTTGTAGCAGTACCTTTTGTATTTAAAATATTTACATTATCAAAAACAACAGGACTTGTGGATTGTGATTTGATAACAGAATCACTTCCTTCAACTACCCAGTTATTAATATTAACATTATTTACAGTTAAAGCAACAGCTTTTTTAGCAATATCAATTGCGGCAGTAGTTGCAGAAGTTGCACCGTTAATAGTTAAATTAGCTAATATACTTGTAATATCGGCAGTAGGATTATATTTAAAAATAGCATTATTAACTATTACACCGCTTGCACTTTCACCAACAATATCAATATTTTTATTTATTGTTATTGTTCCTTCACCATTATATTCACCGTTAGCTATACTAACAGTTTTTCCTTCATCAGCATTAGTTACACCGTCAGCAATTTTTTTATATGGTTTATCTTTACTACCGTCACTATCACTTCCGGTATAACTGGAATCAACATATACGACATTAGCCGGTTCTACATTCGCAACAGTCACAGTTACCCAAGATGAAGCCACTTCACCTTCGTACTGTTCACAGAATTCAACATTGTATTCCATACTCTCTTCAGGAGTGAATTTTATTGTATATTGAGACCCGCTTGTAGTTAAACCTAGACCATCAGTACTTAATGAAAAATGACCATTTTTAAGATTAACATAGTTTTTATTAACATTATTAACTGATACCGCTAACGTAAAGTCACCATATCCCAATTTTTGACCACCTGAAGTTAAAATATCTCCAGTAATGGTTGCAGATTCACCTTCACCAACGGTTATATCTTCCTGGTCAAAACCAATATAAAAAGCCTGACCATTATCATGATAACCTAAAATTTCTTCATCGTTCGACAAGTCAGATGAAATAATATCATCCTTTACATCAATACTATTATCACTCACAGTTAAATTCTCATTTGAATTATCAATTTCTTGTGCATTAATAGCTGAAACCGACAATATGAAAATTAAAAATGCCATAAGCAATAACAAAAGGTTATTAATTTTCATAAATAAATAAATCCTCCCATTTTTGATGTTAATTTAAAGAAAATTAACACATTATATAATTATAATCATGATTATATATTAATCTTTTTAAAAAAAGTATTACTTATTTAATAAAAAAATATATTAATGTAATAACAATTGAATTAATAAAAAAAGAAGTAGATTTAAAAAAAAATCTACTTTTAAGAAAATACCTTTACGGAGTTTGCAATATTTGCCCCATTATAACTAGATGTTATTATGTATTCACCAGCCATTAAGTTAATATTTAACTTAGCTTGACCTGAACTGTCAGTTATTCTGTTGTAGAATACTCCATTAATGTTAAATTGAATAGTTTGTCCAGCGTAAGGTTTTCCTTGACCGTCAACGAGAGTTGCAACGAATTTAGTTCCGTCACGGTATTTCATTGAAATGTCACGAGCGGATAATACCGGCAAGATTTTAATGTTGTTTGAAACTTTACAGTTTTTGTATTCAGCAGTAATGATGTAGTTTCCAGGCTGCAAGTTCAAGTTGAGTTTTGCAATACCTGATGCGTTGGTTGTACGGGTGTACATTACACCATTGATGTTGAATGTTACACTTTCACCGGCACCGACAGCTTTACCGTCATCACCAATGACTTTAACAGTGTATTGGGTTGCGTTTCTGTAGTATTTGGTAATATCCTTGTTTTCTATGAGTCTTGCTATGATAGTAATGTTGTTTGCTGCATTTTCACCAGTTTCAGGATTCATTGCAGTAATCACATAACTACCTTGCCCCAAATTAAGGTTCAATTTAGCTAAACCTTCACTACCTGAAATTTTACGTTCATACATTACACCATTAATATTAAATTTAACAATAGTCCCTTCTTTAAGGTAGTTACCTTCACTGTCACGGAAAGTAGCATAGTATTGAGTTGCATTTCTGAAAACTTTTACCACATCACTACCGTTTACAGTAGGCAAAATAGTTACAACCGCATTGACAGTTTCATTATCAACACTAGCAGTTACATTATAAACCCCACTGTTTATTCCCAATGGGAAAGTTGCGGTACCATTTGCATTTGTTGTCCTGGTGTATGAAACACCATTGATATTTAATCTAACAGATTTATTATCTAATGGATTGCCTCGATAATCTGTTACAGTTACAGTGAATCTTTCAGATCCTTTGTAATATTTAGTAACATCAGGAGCAGATATAATAAGTGATTTGTTTTCATCAACTGTTACTTTAACCTCTTCATATACTGAATTGTATTTATCATCACCTGAATAAGTTATATCTATTGTATAATTACCTTCAGCCAAATCAGCAACAGTAATTATTGCAACACCATTTACCACAGGACTTACGTAATCTACACCATCAACACTAGCTGTAACATTACCTACAGCATCCATAGGCAAATTAACAGCTATAATTAAATTTTCACCCTCAATCACATTATCTGCAGAAACATTCATAGATACATTCTCTTTAGGAGCTTTACTAACAGCAAATGATGCAGTTACATTTGAAGGATTATATTTATCATTTCCATTATAAACAGCAACAACAGTATAATTGCCCATTGTTAAAGTATCATATGACACAAGCATTAATAAAATTCCATTAATACCACGAACCGTTGAATCATTAATCATTATTACTTTACTTTCATTATTTAAAATCACAGTAACATTTCCAGTAGCATCTCCAGGAAGAGATATTAAAATATTTTCAGCCATGCCTTCTGTGATATCATAAACACTTACGTTAACACTAGAATCCATTTTTGATTTTGGATTAACTGTAATATTTATGATTTCAGTAAAGTTATTATATTCATCATCACCTGCATAAATAATAACAGCAGTTGTATTTTCAGTCAAACCCGGAACAGCAATTGAAACACTGCTATTTTCAATAACTGCACTATATTCTTCACCATTTACAATAGCAGTAATATTTCCTGTTGCATCATCCAAACCTGAAACTTTAATGATAGCATCTTCACCAGCAACAATTGCATCAGCTGAAACACTTACATTCAAAGATTTTTTAGGAACAACTTTTGGATTTACATTAACATTGACAATATCTTCAGCACCATTATACTTATCATCTCCGGAATAAGTTACTGAAACAGTATAATTACCAACTGCCAAATCGTAAATAATAATCATAGCTTTTCCATCTTCTATAGGAGAAGTATAATTTGTACCATTTACGGTTGCTGTGACAATACCTGTAGCATCTTCAGCCAAATCCACAATAATTGTTGCATTTTCACCTTCATAAATTGGCTCACAGCTTGTTGTGATATTTAAATCTTCTTTATGGATGCTATTTTCAACAACAAGTATTTGGTGTAGCGCTAAAATAGTAGCACCTATTGATTCAAAGAATAAATCATTATTTTCACCAATAATATTACTTGTATCTAAAGTATAAAGACTTATTGAATTGGAAGTACCGTTCCAAACATTGAAATTAGCAACATTATTAAATATTATATTTCCTTCACCGTCTTGAGCACTTGCTGCAAATACATATAAAGTGGATTTATCTGAACCTGTTGTGTTAATTCCTCTAAAAATAGTGTTAGCACCCACAGTTAATGATTTACTATAAGTTTTTGAAAGTAAGTCAGCATTTTCAGCAATATAAACCCTATTAACTTTATTGGATGAAGTATTATTAGTTAATACCACTAATGAAGATGGATAAACAGCACATCCTCCAGATTCCTTATTTAAAATAACTTCATTTTCTCCAAGATTGACAAATCCAGTAACATCATAGACAACTAAACCATAACCCCTATTACCATAATTACCAAGGTTTCCCTGATCTCTATAATGGGCCATAGGAACTACAATATTATTATTGACTGTTACGTTCCATCTTAAATAATCTCCATTAGCGATATTATCCCAATTATATGGAACATAAAGCAATGCTTTGACAATTGTTGAATTATCTTCAATATTGAATGTTTCATTTCTACTTGTAGTGGATGAAGACATGTATGATGAATCAGGGGAATTAATTATAATTACATCACCTGAAATTTCATATTCTCTTGTGATTTCGGTGCTATATACATTTGGATATGCATAGTCTTTTCCCAAATTACCATTATAACGAACATGAAAAGAGAACTCAAATGTTGAATTACCGACAATTACGGTATAATTTGCTAAAGGATTTTCAGCACCATATACTGTGTTTTCATCTATTGGTCTTATTGCTGTATCAACAATTTTGAAAATATTATCATTTCCTACAACAAAATTATCAATAATAAAAGAGGCAATTTCATTATTTTCACTTAAAACTTTAACAGATACATTTTTAGCATTATCTGTACCATTATTAACTACATTTAATGTTAAAGTATTATTTACTCCAGCCTGAACTGTTTTACTATATTCCGTTTTTAAATCAGCTGATGAACTTACATTTAATTCTGATTCAACAACTAAAATTTTATGTAGTGAAAGAATAGTAGCGCCGGTTGCTTCAAAGAATAAAACATTATTTTTATCAAGAATCTTTGCAATATCCATTTTAAACATTTCAATGGAACTGGAGTTGCCTTGCCATACATTTGTGATATTATTTCCATTAAATATGATATTTCCCTCATCAACTTCTGCACTGGCTGCAAATACATATAATTCTGATTTTAACATGAATGCATTATTAATATTATCCAATTTTGTTGATTCACCAACGATAGAATCTAAAGAATATTGTTTGGAAAGCAAATCAGCACTTTCAGAAATATATACTTTTTTAATAGTGTTTGAAAGTGAATTATTGGTTAGTACCATTAAAGAGGATGGGTATACAGCGCATCCGCTCCTAACTTTTGTAAGTTCAAAGACATTATTTCCGGATTTTACAAATTCAGTGACATTATAGACCACCAAACCATAACCTCTATTACCATAACCACCAAGATTAGCCTGATCTCTATAATGGGCAATAGGTGTGATAAATCCGTTATTGAATACTGTATGCCACCTATTATAATCTCCTGTTTCTATATTATCCCAGTTATATGGAACATAGAGTAATGCTTCAGCAACATCATTTCTATAGTCTATTGTAAAGTTTTCAGTTCTATATGTGCTGGTTGAAGATGCATATTTTGTATATGGTGAATTTACAATAATAATGTCTCCAGTAATATTATACAAGCGAGTGATTATATTGTTAAATTCTTGAGGATATGCATAATCCTTTCCTAAATAACCATTATAAATAATTGGGAAAGTAAAATTAGTAGAGTTGATTATTCCATTTTCATCTTCAACAATTATAGTATAATTAGCTAATTTATGAGTTACATTAAAAACTGAACTCTCATCCAAAGGTCTTAAAATAGAATCTGTAAATGAAAATTTATAGTATTGGCCTACTTCATAGTCTTCAACAACAAAATCCGCAATTTCATTATCTTCACTTAAAACTCTAATTTTAACATTTTTACCGGATTTAATACCAGTATTTTCTACGGTTAAGGTTAATGTATTATTTATACCTGCCTGAACTGTATTAGTATATTCTGTTTTTAAATATGAATAAGCTCCAGGACTGTTATCTATGATTTTTATTTGAGTTGCAAAACCACTTTCATCATAGTAATCATCACCGGAATAGCTGATTAAAGCACCATAAGTTCCACATGCCAATCCTTCAAGAGATATATTTGCCAAACCATTTTTAATTTCAGCATTATAATATTTACCAATGAATATTGATACTGTACCTGTTGCATTATCCGATACTTTAACTAAAACATTTTCACCATAAAATATTGTATTATTAATCAATTCCAATTTTGAAAATACACCATCGATAGTTAATAGTTCAATATTAGATGAGATTTCTGTGTAATAATTATCTTTGTAATGAATAGCCTGCAATGTATAATTACCTGGTTTAAAGAGCAAATCTTTAAATAATACATTGCCATTTTTAGTTTGGTTAGTTACATTATATACTACAGAAGTTTTATTATCCCTTACGATGAGGGTGATATTCTGATTAATTGCATAGACATCTTCAATGTAACCATCATCACTATTACTTATACCGTTTTCTCCCCAATATGTAACATTTTCAATCAAAACACTGCCTTCAGTTCTATAAATAGCATTTAAAATTGTATTATTTACTTTATAAATAGCTGTTGCAGTAAAGTCATTTTTATCTAAATTTAAAATCAATTCAACAGAATCTGCAGTATTGTTTAAAAATGTTGAATTTGATATTGTATATGATGTTCTATCCATATATATTGCAGATCCACAATTAGCCTCATTATATGTAAAATCAGTATTATCAATATTTATAAATTTGGCATAAGATGCTATTGCACCACCTGCATCCGCTTTATTATATTTGAATTCTGAATTTATAATATCTGTTGGGGTAGTGATAGTACTTCCAGAATAATAATTATATAATGCACCCCCTCTTTGAGCTGAATTATTCATAAATGTTGTATTATCCACAATCGTTCCATATCCTCCAAGATAAATTGCTCCGGCATCTGAACTTGCATTGTTATTTTCAAATAATGAGTTATTCACTGAATGTTTAAAAGCTGAGAAATAAACTGCGCCTGCATAATCTGCAGTATTATTTTTAAATATTGAATTATCTATAATACATGACCTGTAAGAGATATAAATTGCACCACCACTTTTTGAAGCTCGATTATTTATAAATTCACAGGAATTAATTTCTGAATATTCTTTATTAAAAAAAACTGCACCACCCATATTTGATGCATGATTATTATAAAAATTACAGTTTTTTACAATAGCTTTTGAATAGGCATAAATTGCTCCACCGCTTTGCACCGCAGTATTGTTTATAAAATCACAATATTCAATAGTTGTTGAATTAACAGAGCTGGTAGTATATACTGCACCTGCACCAGTAGAACCTGAACTATGACTATTATAGAATTTGGAATTTTTTATAACTCCATTTACTACACCCCAATATAAAGCACCACCTAAAGTACCATTGGAATAATTGAAAATTAGATTATCAATTGATGAACCTTCACCAATGACAGATAATGAACCACCATTTGTACCTTTGTTTTTAGTAAAATTTATATTTCTTATATTTGCATTATTTCCTTTTGAATATATTGCTCCTGCCCATTTTGACGCATTATTTTTTTCAAATATTGAATTTTCAACAATACAATTGTTCCCATTTATCCATAATGCTCCACCATGACCTCCTGCAGAATTTGATTCAAATTTGGAGTTTGCGATACTGCCGTTATTTCCAGCCCACCATATAGCTCCCCCACCTTCATATTTATTAGCTGTGTCGGTACCTGTGGCCTTATTATTTATAAAAGATGCATTTGACAATATACCGTTTGCACCTTCCCAGTAAATTGCTCCAGCTTGCTTATTATTTCCATTTTGAATAGTTATATTATTTAAAACAACATTATCCGCAGAAATATAAAATGCTCGGATTTTATTATTTGCATCTATACTGTGGCCATTACCGTTAATAGTCACATTTTTAGAAATTTCAATAGTCTTTTCGCCATCATAGTAAACATAATCTTTTTCAAGATTAATAGTAGTATTACCACCATTAATTAATGATTGCAATTCCGTGAATGAATTTTCATTTTCATTTAAAATATTATTATTTTGATATTGAAGTTCCAAAGTTAAATTTTCACTATCTGCTGCATTAACTCCCTGTAAAGCTAATAAGATCAATAACAAAAATAACAAAAAAACTTTTTTATTTAATTTTATCATACTTTTCACCAAATAATTATTAATTTAATTAATAATTAATTTACTATTTATATTACAAAAGTTATAAATTTATTTAATTAATATAAATTGGAGAATGAAAATGAAATACAAAAAAATATTGTTATTCGTCATATTTATTTTAATAATTGCAATTCCTATTAGCTATGCAAATACTAATGTTAGCGATGAAATAGGAATTAATAATGAAAATGAACCTGTATTAATGAAAAATTCAAATGAATATTATTTTAATTCATCACTACCTAATGATGGAGATGGGTCTAAAGAAAATCCTTATAATTATTTAGATTCCTCAAGAATTCAAGCGGATTCTACTCTTTATTTTACAGACGGCAATTATGAATTAAATACAAATAAAAACATCTTTAACGTGAAAATTGTTGGTCAGAACAGTGAAAAAACAATAATCAATTTAAAAAAACATACTTTAACAACATATAACTTTATTGCAGAAAATGTAACATTATTTAATGGCCATATTCAAAATTACTATGAATTAAATCTAACGAATGTTATTTTAGATTATTGTGAAGGAACATCAATGGATTCCTACAGCAACACTTATGGTGGTGCAATTTGTAATATTGGAGACACAATAGAAAACCCTACAGTTAATATTAACAAATGTACTTTTAAAGAAAATATTGCCAAATATGGTGGAGCAATATATTCTATAGCAGGAACAGTCAATATTGAAGATTCCGTATTTTTTCATAATTCTGCAGACAATTATGGTGGAGCCATAGCCTGTGAGTACAATTATGGATTAAATATCAAAAATACAATATTTGAACATTGTTACAGCTTAAAAAATGCAGGTGGTGCAATATATTTAAGAGAAGCAAAAACAAATATATCAAATTCAACATTCAGATATAACAAAGCTACTTTTGGTGGAGCTATTTGTGATTTGGAAAATTCTATTGAAATAACAAATTCCACATTCAACAGCAATACTGCTGATTATAGTGGTGGTGCAATTTATAAAATGTATGGAAATATAACAATTCATACATCTGATTTTACTGAAAACAATGCAAAAAATGGCGGAGGATTATTAATAGACAATTCAACATTAATTTTAATTAATAATGAAATTTATGACAATATTGCAGAAATGGGTGAAGATTTATACACTATTTTAAACATAAAAGAAGTATTGAATGAAAATATAATAAATGACCATTATAATCTAGGCAAACTCAATATAAATTTCGAATCATATAATTATACAATATACAAATATAAACCAAATATAATAGAAACACTTCCTGAATACTATAATTTAGCAGACGATGGATTTTTAACACCTGTAAAAAACCAGCAAAATAGTGGAAACTGTTGGGCTTTTGCTCAATTAGCCGCTTTAGAATCATGTATACTTAAATCATCAGGTGAAAGCCTTGATTTATCAGAAGAAAATATGAAAAATTTAATTGCAAAATTTTCTGATTATGGATGGAATGTATATACAAACGAAGGCGGACTTGACCAAATGGGTTTGGGCTACTTAACAAGTTGGTTAGGGCCTGTTTTAGAAGAAAATGATGAATTTGATGACTTTAGTGTATTATCACCAGTATTAGATAGCATTATGCATGTTCAAGATGTGATTTTTTTAAAACGTAACAATGCACTTGACAATAATGCAATAAAAGAAGCTATACTTAAATATGGTGGTGTTGCAACAGGAATATTTTACGAGTCTGAAAATTTAAAATACAGTACAGCAGGATACTACTATGGAGGTAAAGAGCTTGCAAACCATGCAGTTACAATTGTAGGATGGAACGATACTTATTCAAGCAACAATTTCTTAAAAAAACCTGCTGGTGATGGAGCTTGGATTGTTAAAAACAGTTGGGGTAAAAGCTGGGGAGATAAAGGATACTGTTATGTGTCTTATTACGATACAAAATTAGCCGAAATAGGTAAAGATTTTTACTCATACACATTCATATTGGATGATAAAGAGAAATTCAATAAAAATTACCAATATGACATTGCTGGAATGACCGATTTCTTTAATACTGGAAAAACTAGTGTTTGGTACCAAAATATTTTTACATCTGAAGGTTATGAAACTTTAAAAGCATTTTCAACATATTTCAATACAACAACAGATTATGAAGCATATGTATATGTAAATAATGAACTAAAATCCGTTCAGGTCGGTACTTCACCGGGAGGATATCATACAATAAAATTTACTCCGTTTGTTAATTTAATGCCTGAAGACGAATTTAAAATATCAATAAAAATCAAATCTCCAATATCTGCAAGTTTTCCTGTAAGCGAAGGGTTGATAACTAATAAAAAAATATACACACCAAATATTTCATTTTTCAGTTATGACGGTAAAAAATGGTATGATTTGTCCAACTACACACATACCTACGGTACACATACATACACCAGCCAGGTGGCATGCATTAAAGCATTTACATCATATTCCAACTTGAATTTTACAATAAGTAATGTTTCAGCAAAAACTGGAGAGCCAGTTAACATTACTGCGGAAATTTATGGTGAAAATGGAGATATAATCAACAGCGGAAAAATAATATTTGACATAAATAATGAAAAATACCCTATAAATGTAACCGGCAGTAAAGCTGTTTTAAGTTTAACATTTGAAGATGCGGGAATCTACAATATTACTGGATATTTCACCTCAAATAATATTTATCAATATGCAACCGCAAATATAACTGAACTACTCCTTAACTTAAGTATTGACGATTACACTTATTCAAATAACATGACCATAAATATAATATCCAATGTAGTAGGCAATGCAACAATAACAATAAACAATAAAACCTATCCAGTAAAACTAAATAACAATAGCACAATCACCATAGAAGAACAGCTACTACCTGGAAAATACAACGCAACACTAAAATACAAAGACATAACCAAACAAACAACATTCGAAATATACAAAATAAACACCCAAATAACAGCACAAAACCAAACAATAACAAACACAAACCAACTAAAAATAAACGCAACACTACAAGACGAAAACAAAAACACACTAAACAAAACACTAAAAATCCAAAACAACACAATAAAACCAGGAAACAACACAATAACAATAACCTTCGAAGGAGACGAAATATACAACCCAACAAACACAACAATAAATATTTACCTCCAATACATTGATCAAATCATCATTAAAAATGAAAAATATCCTCATAACATTAGTGTAAATATTACATCAAATATAGCCGATAATGCAACAATAACAATAAACAACAAAACATACTCAGTAACAATAAAAAACAACAATACAATCACAATAAATGAACAGTTACTGCCTGGAAAATACAACGCAACACTAAAATACAAAGACATAACCAAACAGACAACATTCGAAATATACAAAATAAACACCCAAATAACAGCACAAAACCAAACAATAACCAACATAAACAAACTAAAAATAAACGCAACACTACAAGACGAAAACAAAAACACACTAAACAAAACACTAAAAATCCAAAACAACACAATAAAACCAGGAAACAACACAATAACAATAACATTCGAAGGAGACGAAATATACCACCCAACAAACACAACAATAAATATTGAACTTAAAAATTATATTGACTTTGCAGCAAGTTATGATAATCAAATAATTCTCAACATTACATCAAATATCAACGATACAAAAATATAACCATAAATAATAAGAGTTACTTATTTAAAATAGAAAATAATGAAACTCTTATGATTCAAGATAAATTAAATCCAGGAAATTATAATATAACACTAAAATGGGACAAAATTACTCTTTCAAAAATGTTAACTGTAAATAAAATTAAAACTCAAATAAAAACAAATAATTTTGAAATGTATTATAAAGATGGAAGTAAAGCTATAATTTCATTAACTGATGAAAATAATAACATTCTAGCAAATAAAAACATCATTTTTAATATTAATGGTGTTGAATATACAAGAACGACTGATTCAGATGGAATTGCAAGAATAACAGTTAATTTGAATTCAGGAGAATATGAAATAAGAACATCATATGCCGGCGATGAAAAATATGAAAAATCTTCAAATTATATATCTGTTAAAATTAAACCTACATTAATTGCAAATAACTTAACAAAATTCTATAGAAACCAATCACAATTTTTTGTTAAATTAATTGACAATACCGGAAATATAATTGCTAATAAAGAAATCCTTTTTAACATTAATGGAGTATATTACACACGCCAAACAAATTCATCAGGAATAGCTAAACTAAACATTAATTTAAATGCTGGAGAATATATCATCACCACATTAAATGAAGAAACTGGAGAAATGATTTCAAATAAAATATCAGTACTTTCATTATTGCAGGAAAATTATGATTTAGTAAAATATTATAAAAATGATTCACAATACCTACTAAAAGTTTATAATAAAAATGGTAGTATTGCAGTTGGTGTGAAAGTAACATTTAATATTAATGGAGTATATTACACACGCCAAACAAATTCATCAGGAATAGCTAAACTAAACATTAATTTAGCCCCAGGAAATTATATAATTACTGCAGAATATGAAAATTGTAAAGTGTCAAATCATATATCCGTTAAAGACATTTTATATGCTGAAGATATGGAAATGAAATATAGGGACGGATCTAAATTTAATGTAAAATTAGTTGATGGTAAAGGAAATCCATTTGCAAAAGAAAGCATAACTTTCAACATTAATGGTGTTTTCTATACTCGCATAACCAATGATAATGGAATCGCATCACTTAATATAAATTTAATGTCCGGCAAGTATATTATTACTTCCAGCTATAACGGTTTAAATATTGCAAATAAAATAACTGTTTACTAGTGATTTTAAAAAATCACTAACATTTTCTTTTTTTAAAAATATCAAAATTATAATATAGATAAAAAAACAAAATTATAATATTAAACTAAATGAGGCTAATCCATGATGTGGAACGAGAAAATAGAGACAATGTCAAGGGAAGACCTTGAAGAATTACAATTGAAAAAACTTCAAAATACTGTAAAAATTGCATTCAATGAAATTCCTTATTACAATAAGAAATACAGTCAAGCAGAAGTTTATCCTGAAGATATTGAAACATTAAAAGACATAGAAAAGTTACCATTCATTACAAAAGATGACTTGCGTGAAAGCTATCCGTTCGGACTGATTCGCGTTGACATGAAAGAAATCAAAGAATTGCATTCCTCATCAGGTACTACCGGAAAACCTGTCGTATCCGGATATACAGAAAAGGACTTGGATACATGGGCAGAAACAATAGCTCGTGGATTAAGCATGATGGGAATTGGTGAAGATGATATTCTTCAAAATACTCATGGATACGGTATGTTTACTGGAGGATTCGGTGTTCACTATGGATGTCACAAAGTTGGAGCAACAATCATACCTATTTCAACAGGACAGACCAGAAGACAAATTGAAATCATGAAAGACTTCGGCACTACAGGATTAATTTTTACACCATCATACGGAATACATTTAGGGGAAGTTGCACTTGAAGATGGAATTGATCCTAAAGAATTGGGAATCAAGGCAATCGGTTTTGGAGCTGAAATGTGGACTGAAGAAATCAGACAAAAAGTGGAAGACATCTTCGGTGCAAAAGCATACAACATTTATGGATTGACTGAATTGATGGGACCCGGTGTAGGTGTTGAATGTGAAGCACAGGAAGGTTTGCACATCCCTGAAGACATCTATTATCCTGAAATTATTGACCCTAACACATTAAGGACTTTAGGGCCAGACACTCCAGGAGAACTGGTATTGACTAACCTGGAAAGAGAAGGAATGCCAGTAATCAGATTCAGAACAAAAGACCTGACCAAAATAACCTATGAAAAATGCAGCTGCGGAAGAACACATGCTAGAATGAGCAGAATTACAGGAAGATCTGACGACATGATTAAAGTTAAAGGTGTAGCTATTTTCCCATCACAAATCGAAAAGGCATTGCTTAAAGCAGGTGATGTAGAGCCTCATTATTTAATAATAGTTACAAGACCTGGAACTTTAGATGAAATCGAAGTTAAAGTCGAAGCATCACAGGATATTTTCTTTGATGGTGTTAAGGAAATGATGGCAGTTCAGCAAAAAATCGGAAAATCAATTGAAAATGAAACTGGTATCAGAGTGAAAGTAACTCTTGTTGAACCTAAAACATTACCTAGATTTGAAGGAAAAGCTAAAAGAGTTATTGATGAGAGGAATTTACATTAGGTGGTATAAATGAAAATCAAACAGCTATCAATATTTTTACAAAACAAGATGGGCAGTCTAGCAAAACCTCTGGAAGTTTTAACAGTTGCAGATGTCAATATCAGGGCAATGTGTATGGCAGACACTTCCGAGTTTGGTATTTTAAGACTTGTTGTTGATGATCCTGAAAAAGGAAAGGAAGCACTGGAGCAAAACAATTTCCTTGTTAAGATGACGGAAATAATCGGTGTTGAAATGAACGATGCACCTGGAGGCCTTACCAGTGTTTTAAAAATAATCAGAGACAACAACATTGATTTGGAATATCTTTATGCATTTACACATGACAAAGCTGATAAAGCTATCCTATTACTTCATTCATCAGATATTGACAAATTGATTGAAGTTCTTGAAAACAATAATATTACAATAGTCAAAAGTGAAGAAGTTTACAATCTATAAACTTCTT
>Ga0256404_1003373_pt1 | contig 32765 bp, 31 predicted proteins | sample RumenRJG_01DNA_FD_185990 | JGI IMG/M metagenome (GOLD analysis project Ga0256404, IMG submission 185990) | Bovine rumen microbial communities from Lethbridge, Alberta, Canada - RJG_01 | ecosystem: Host-associated > Mammals > Digestive system > Stomach > Rumen | place: Canada: Alberta | collected...
GCTGTGTCTGTGCCTCTAAAAGTAGAGGAAAGACGATTGCGAGAAACAGAGAAAATAATAAATTCTTTATCATTTATTAACCTTTGAACTTTGAGGTTTGAGTTTTGAACTTTATGATTACTATTTATAGTTTACCGTTTATTGCTGTGAAGTTTATTAACGACTAATTAACGGATGCCATCTTTCCTTGAAGGAGCTTTTTGAACTTTATGATTACTATTTACTGTTTATAGTTTACCGTTTATTGCTGTGAAGTTTATTAACGACTAATTAACTGATGCCATCTTTCCTTGAAGGAGTTTTTTGAACTTTATGATAATATTCAATCTTCAACCGAAGGTCATCGACAGAGTGCTTGCTGTCGGCAAAGCCGGTGCAAGCATAAGACGAAGGAGATAATAGCGAAGCGCCTGCTATGCATTGTGCAAAGAAAGATACTTATATGTGTATCCCTTTTTACTCTTAGCTACTTCCTCGGGTGTGGCTGCAATGAGCACATTTCCGCCTCCACGACCGCCTTCAGGACCTATGTCGATGATTGTGTCGGCAAGTTTAATTACATCGAGGTTGTGCTCAATGATGATAACAGTGTTTCCCTTGTCAACGAGTTTTTGTAGAACACCCATAAGCACACGGATATCTTCAAAGTGAAGCCCTGTTGTGGGTTCGTCAAGAATATATAGCGTTTTCCCTGTGTCGCGCTTGGCAAGTTCGGTTGCAAGTTTCACACGCTGACTTTCTCCGCCCGAAAGTGTTGTTGACGATTGTCCAAGTTTTATGTAACCCAAACCAACATCCTGTAATGCTTTGATGCGTGGCAGAATAGATGGTACATTTTCGAAAAATTCAACAGCCATATTGACGGTCATATCGAGAACATCGGCTATTGATTTTCCCTTGAAGCGTACTTCGAGTGTTTCGCGATTGTAACGTTTGCCATGACATACTTCACATGGCACCATCACATCGGGCAGGAAGTTCATGACTATGGTTTTATAGCCATTGCCACCACATGTTTCGCAGCGTCCGCCTTTGACATTGAAAGAGAAACGACCAGGCTTGTAGCCACGAATCTTGGCTTCTGGTAGGTTGACAAACAGGGAGCGGATATCGCTAAACACACCAGTGTATGTTGCTGGGTTTGAACGAGGTGTTCGTCCAATAGGGCTCTGGTCAACGTTTACAATCTTATCAATGTTTTCAATGCCTTCGATGCTTTTGTATGGCATTGGTGCTTTGAGTGAGCGGTAGAAATGCTGCGAGAGTATGGGCTGAAGGGTTTCATTAATCAGAGTTGATTTTCCTGAGCCAGAAACTCCGGTAACAACAATGAGTTGCCCAAGGGGGAACTCGACATCAACATTCTTGAGATTGTTTCCTGTGCAGCCTCGGAGAATGATGCTTTTTCCATTGCCTTTTCTGCGCTTTTGGGGTATCTCTATGGCGGTTTCGCCATTAAGGTACTGAGCTGTGAGTGTGTGTGTGCCGAGCATCTCCTGTGGCGTGCCCATGAAGACAACTTCGCCACCTTTTCGTCCTGCTTTCGGACCGATATCTATTATCCAGTCGGCTGCTCGCATCATGTCTTCATCGTGTTCCACAACAATAACGGTATTGCCAAGGTCGCGCAGCTCTTTAAGGGAGTTTATTAGTCGCTCGTTGTCGCGTTGGTGAAGTCCTATTGATGGCTCGTCGAGAATGTATAGTACATTAACAAGTTGTGAACCAATTTGTGTTGCCAAGCGGATTCGTTGACTTTCACCACCAGAAAGAGTTGCACTTTGGCGATTGAGTGAAAGATAGTCGAGGCCTACCTGCAACAGAAATTCCACACGTTTTTTTAGTTCCTTAACAATCTCCTTGGCAATAACTTTCTGCTGTGAATTCATGTGTTCTTCAACATGAGAAAGCCATTCGTAGAGGTCGTTAATGTCCATAGATGCAACATCAGAGATATTCTTGTCCCATATTCGATAGGAGAGTGCTTCTTTGTTAAGTCGCCGGCCGTGGCATTCTGGACATTCTACTGTGGCAAGGAACTGGTCAGCCCATTTCTTACCATTGGATGAATCGTCGTTTTCCATTACCGACTGCAAATATTTCACCACACCATCGTAGGCAACAAAATAGTCGCTTGTGGTGTGTACTTTTTCTTTTTCTATCTTGACATCTTCGAGTGTTCCATATAGAATCTCATCGACGGCTTCAGAAGGAATGTCCTTGAATGGTGTTTTCAGAGTACATTCATGTTTTTTCAAGATAGCCTCTATTTGCCAGAAAATCATCTGGTTTTTGTATTTTCCCAATGGCATGATTGCGCCATCGTGAATGTTTAGGGTGTCGTCGGGGATAACTTTTTTAAGATCGATTTCATCTATGTATCCAAGGCCTTTACAACGAGTGCAGGCTCCTTCGGGAGAGTTGAACGAGAAGATGTTAGGCGCAGGGTCTTTGTAGCTGATGCCTGATACTGGGTCCATCAGTTTTTTGCTGTAGTATTTTGCCTTATCAGAATCCTTGTCGAGAATCATGATAAGTCCTTCGCCTTGTTTCATCGCAGTCTGGACTGTTTTGCGAAGCCGTTCTTCGAGTAGTTCGGTTGATGAGTCTTTTGAAGGAATAGCAAGTTTGTCGATTACCACTTCGATATTGTGGTTTTTGTATCTGTCAACTTTCATACCTCGTGTGAGGTCGAGAAGTTCGCCATCTACACGGATATAAAGATAGCCTTTGCGGCGCATGCTTTCAAAGAGTTCGCGATAATGTCCCTTGCGGTTACGTATGAGCGGAGCAAGGATATATACTCGTTTGTTGGCATATTCGTTGCCAATCATTTTAATGACCTGTTCTTCGGTGTATTTCACCATTTTCTCGCCAGATTCATAACTGTATGCTATTCCTGCACGTGCATAGAGCAGTCGTAGATAGTCGTATATTTCGGTAGTTGTTCCTACGGTTGAACGAGGGTTCTTATTGGTTGTTTTCTGCTCAATACTGATGACAGGACTTAATCCTGTTATTTTATCAACATCGGGTCGTTCAAGGTTTCCAAGGAAATTACGTGCATAGGCAGAGAATGTTTCTATATAGCGTCGTTGACCTTCGGCAAAGATAGTGTCGAAGGCAAGGCTCGATTTTCCAGAGCCAGAAAGCCCTGTGATGACTGTCAAGGAGCCTCTTGGTATGATGACATCTATATTTTTCAAATTGTGTACGCGAGCGCCGTACACCTCTATGCGCTGTTCCTGTGACATGTTGCTGTTTGAAATATAGTTATCCATTGTTGAGTTAGTTCTTGTTTGATGATTCTGTTGTTTCGTTATAACCTCGCAACAGGTTTACATCTGTTTTGATATTATATATTTTGCCATCGCTTCCCTTGGCTTTTACCAAGCAGAAATATACTCCTTCCTTTACATCTTGTCCATGAAACTTTCCGTTCCAGCCATCGTTTATGTTGGTCCATTCATAAAGTTTCTGCCCCCATCGATTGAAGATATATGCATGAAATTCTACGATACTTTGATAACCGTCGCGTGCCTTGTATATGTCGTTGTGTCCATCGTCATTTGGCGAGAAGGCGTTAGGCATCTCAAGTTTGCTTTCGGCTATGGAAACAATGATTGGATCACTTTCGTAAATGATAGTGTCGTTATCTTGTGTGAATACGGAATATAGAACTACTCGAAAAGAACCAGACGTGGTGAATGTGTAGTTTGTATCTTCTTCATAACGAATGAGATATGGCGTTTGACTCAATTCATTGTAAAATCTCCATTCATGATGGCTTTTCCAGTCGGTTGCATCAGTCGCAGTTACAGAAAATGATGCTTCTGCGGGTGCAGAACCGCTGTAGGTGTCCGTAAATTCTTCACCGTTTGGTGACTTTATGGAAACCTTTAGGATGAGCTTAGGATTCGTTTTGGATGAAGCCGTTGAAGCTGCCAAAGCGAATAGTATGAATGTTACTAAGAGTTTAATTTTCATTTCTTTTGCCATATCTTTGCAAAGTTAGTCCTTTTTTTTGTATTTTTGCAAGTGAATTGACAAAAAATACGTATATGAGATATTTCTTTAAATATATTATGCTATTGGTTGCACTCATGTTTTCTGCTATTTCCTGGGCAGGTGTCAAAGTGGGTGTGGTGTTGCCGCTTCATGATAAAGATGGTGATGGGCTGCGAATGGTGGAATACTATCGCGGAATACTAATGGCTGTTGATCAGTTGAAACATGAAGGCTATGATATTGTTGTTTCAACATGGAATGTGCCGCAAGACGGGGATATCTCAGTTGTTACAAATGACAAGAATGCAGCAAAGTGTGATCTTATATTTGGTCCGCTTTACACATCTCAAGTGAAAGACCTTGGCGATTTTTGTAAGAGCAAAAAGATAAAGCTTGTTATTCCTTTTTCAATAAGCAGTTGGGAGGTAACAAGGAATGATAATATCTTTCAGATTTACCAAACTCCTTATAATCAAACGCTATTGAATATCCGTGCATATAACGATAGATTTGCAAATGCACATACGGTATTGGTTGATTGCATGGATCAGAATGTGGAAAGCCGTAAAGGTGAGTTTACAAAGAAACTACGTGAGAATCTTGATGCAAAGAACACGAAATACAATATGACTTCGTTGGCATCGAATGAGGATAGTTTTCAAAAGTCATTCAGCCATTCAGAGCCTAACGTGGTCGTCTTGAATAGCAGTCGTATGCCGGAGTTGAGCAAGGTTATAGCGCGTTTAGACAAGATAAAGATAAAATATCCCAATATCGTTATCTCGCTATATGGCTATAATGAATGGTTTATGTATGTTCCATATCTAAATAAAGAACTGCATCGTTATGATGCCTATATTCCTACAAACTATTATTTTAATGCTGCAGCCGATAATACAATAGCGTTTGAAAAAGCATATAAGGGATGGTTTCATACAGAGATGCAGAACTCGTTGCCGCGTTTTGCAATCACAGGCTACGATCATGCAGAATATTTTATTCGTGGTATAAAGGCTTATGGCAAGAAATTTGTTGGAACAAAAAGCCAATCAAATTATGCTCCTATTCAAACTCCATTGTTTTTTGAACGTGTAGGAGAGGGAGGATATGTTAACAAGGCGTTCCAGTTGATACATTATAAGAATAATGGTGGGTTGGAGTCGGTAAGATACTAATTAAATGATGAAAGATAAACTTATAGCTCTTTTGTTTGCTGCCATGCTTGCAATATCGGCAAAAGCGCAAGTGGGTGAACATAGAAACGAATTTAGCGTGGGCGTGACAGGCGGTTGTGTCCTTAGTAATGTAGGGTTTACTCCAACAGTAAACCAATCCCTTCACAATGGCGTTATCGGAGGATTTATGGCTCGCTATAAGAGTGAAAAATACTTCAGTACTATTTGCAGCATTCAAATGGAAGTGAACTATGCTCAAACGGGCTGGAAGGAAGAAATACTTGATGCTAATGATAAACCTGTTGTTAATAAGGTGACGAATATGCCTGAAGAGTATTCACGCACATTAAATTACATTCAGGTTCCACTTTTAGCCCATCTTGCATGGGGAAGAGAATACAAAGGCTTTCAGTTCTTTGTGAATCTCGGTCCTCAGTTTGGTTATATGCTTAGCGAAAGTACATCATCAAACTTTGATTTTGTAACAAGGAATATGGATGACAGAACTAATCCTGTTGTGGCTCAAGACACCATGACGGTAGAACATAAATTTGACTACGGAATAGCAGCAGGTGCAGGATTAGAATTCTCTTTGCCTAAACTTGGTCATTTTCAGGTTGAAGCAAGATACTACTATGGTCTTGCAAATATTTATGGCTCTACAAAGAGAGATTATTTCGCAAAATCCAATCGTGGAGATATCGTCATAAAAGCATCATATCTTTTTGACATTACAAGAACAAAGAAAATAAGTAGAAAGAAATAATGGAGTATGCACTCGTAACAGGTGGCTCACGTGGTATAGGAAAAGCCGTAGCCATAAAACTTGCCAGTATGGGATGGCCTGTCGTTATCAATTATCGCGGCAATACGCAGGCTGCCGAAGCAACAAAGAGCGAGATTGAAGCTTTGGGAGGAAGGGTCGAATTGTTACCTTTTGACTGTGGTAGTGAAAGTGCTATAGAGTCGGCTCTTGCATTATTTGAAGAGCAACATCCTGATGATTATATAGGTGTATTGGTAAATAATGCAGGAATACGTAAGGATAATCTTATGATATTTATGCAGAATGATGAATGGCATCAGGTTATGGATACCAGTTTGAATGCATTCTTTTATATTACTCGCCGTTTGTTGAAAAATATGCTGACTCATCGTCATGGAAGAATCATCAATATGACTTCACTCTCTGGCGTAAAGGGTATGCCTGGACAAACTAACTATAGTGCGGCTAAGGGAGCTATTATCTCAGCAACAAAGGCTTTGGCACAGGAAGTTGCTAAAAGGAAAGTAACCGTAAACGCTGTAGCACCAGGGTTTATAAGTACTGATATGACATCTGATCTTGATGAGAAAGAATTGTCAAAGCTCATCCCTCTTGGAAGATTTGGTAGGCCAGAAGAAGTGGCTAATGTTGTTGGTTTCTTGGCTTCTTCAGAAGCAGATTACATAACAGGACAATGTATTCAAGTTAACGGAGGCTTGTATTAAAAACAATTTGCTTGTAGAGTTGTAGAATAAAACATTAAGAAATTGGAAAGAAGAGTAGTTATAACAGGCATGGGCATTTGGTCGTGTCTTGGAACAAATAAAGAGGAAGTTAAAGAGGCTCTCTATGAGGGTCGTTGTGGAATAGGCGTAGAAAAAGCCAGAAGTGAATATGGCTATCAGTCATCATTAACAGGTATTGTTAAGCGCCCAGAACTGAAAGGTATTCTTTCCCGACGTGCTCGTGTAGGATTGCCTGAAGAGGGCGAGTATGCTTTCATGGCTGCGCGCGAAGCATTCGAACAGGCAGGTATTGATGATGGTTTCCTTAAAGAAAACGAAGTTGGAGTAATATTCGGTAACGACTCAACTGCAGAGTCCGTAATAGAGGCTGCTCGTATTATGGACGAGAAACACGATACTCAGATGCTTGGCTCTGGCTATATTTTCCAGAGCATGAATTCTACAGTTAACATGAATCTGAGTTCTATATTCCATCTTCGTGGTGTAAATTTTACAATCAGTTCAGCTTGTGCAAGTGGTAGTCATTCTATAGGAATGGGCTTTTTGCTTATAAAACAAGGTTTGCAAGACCGAGTTCTTGTTGGTGGTGCACAGGAAGTGAATTACTATAGTATGGCCACTTTTGATGCTCTTGGTGCTTTTTCAAAGCGAATGGAAGAGCCATTAAAAGCAAGTCGTCCCTTTGATCGTGATCGCGACGGCTTGATTCCAAGTGGTGGTGCTGCCGCCTTAGTGCTTGAAGATTACGAAAGTGCCGTAAAGCGTGGCGCAACAATATTAGCAGAAGTTGTTGGATATGGTTTCTCAAGCAATGGCGGTGGAATATCTCAGCCAAGTGATGATGGTAGTTTTATAGCTATGGAGCGTGCCCTCAAAATGGCAGATATGACAGCAGATGATGTTGATTATGTAAACGCTCACGCAACCTCAACTCAGCAAGGCGATATGTTTGAGGCAATAGCCTTAGACAGATTGTTCCGTGGCAAGCATGCACTTATCTCTTCAACAAAGGGTATGACAGGTCACGAATGTTGGATGGCTGGCGCATCAGAGATTGTTTATTCCATGCTGATGATGCAGAACAACTTTGTTGCTCCGAATATCAATTTTGAAAATCCTGATGAGTATAGCAAAAATCTTAATCTTGCAACAACAACCGTCGATACAAATATTGATGTTATACTTAGCAATAGTTTTGGCTTTGGAGGTACAAATTCTGCACTCGTTGTGAAAAAGTTTAAAGAATAGGTTATGTATCTTTCAGACGAATTAAAAAAGAAATATACCAAGGAGCAGCTTTCTGCTCGTGATGCTCAGCGAATGGCTGAGTTTATAGCCTTTGGACCAATAGTCTTTGAAGTAAGTAGAATAATGCTGAAATGGGGCATTTTTGATTTACTTCGCGATAAACCAATGACTATTCAGGAAGTTGCTTATTCAACACGTCATAGTGAATATGCTATAAAATGCTTATTGGAAGCATCTCTTACTATAGGAACAGTAATAGTTGATGTTGAGACGAATAAATTTGAAATATCAAAAACGGGATGGTTTCTTGTTAATGATCATGCCACTCGTGTTAATATTGACTTTAATCATGATGTAAACTACAAAGGCATGTTTAACCTTGAAGAAGCTTTAGCTGAGGGAAGACCTGCAGGCTTGAGCACATTAGGTAACTGGCCTACGGTTTATGAAGGATTATCACAACTGCCTGAGGATGCACAAAAGAGTTGGTTTGCCTTTGATCATTTCTATAGCGATTCGTCATTTGACGAGGCTTTACAGATAGTTTTTGCTCATAAGCCTAAAACTTTACTTGATGTAGGTGGCAACACCGGGCGTTGGGCTATGCAATGCGTGAACCATGATGATGAGGTAAATGTAACCATTATGGATCTTGCTCAGCAGTTGAAGCTTATGCAGCGAGCTGTTGAAGGAACACCTAATGCTTCTCGAATAAATGGTTTTGCAACAGACATGTTGGATGAAAGCAATCAGTTCCCAACAGATAAGCACTACGATGCTATATGGATGAGCCAGTTCCTTGATTGCTTCTCGTTGACGCAGATAGAAAGTATATTGGTTAGAGCGGCAAAGATAATGGATGAAAATACTACTTTATTCATTATGGAAACGCTTTGGGATCGTCAGAAATATGAGCCTGCAGCCTTCTGCCTTACGCAGATAAGTCTTTATTTCACTTGTATTGCTAATGGTAACAGCAAGATGTATCATAGCGAGGACCTTATAAGAGCAATAGAAAAAGCAGGCTTGAAGGTAAAGAATATACACGATAATCTTGGACAAGGACATAGCATTTTAGAAGTAACAAAACAATAGAAATAAATTATAGTTAAATATGAATAGAACAGAAATTGAAGAGAAGGTACGTAATTTTTTGATTGACGACCTTGAAATTGATGAAGAAAAGATTGCTCCAGAGGCACTTCTTAAAGATGATTTAGGTATTGATTCTCTTGACTTTGTTGATATTGTTGTCATTGTAGAAAAGAACTTTGGTTTTAAGATTAAGCCAGAGGAGATGGCTGGTGTTAAGACACTAAGCCAGTTCTGCGATTATATTGAAAGCAAGGTTAACGCATAATAGCCTACGAAATAAGGAAACTATATGACTGAAGGTAAGAAACAAGAGTGGAAGGGAAGAACAGCCGGCGCTGACTGGATGCATCGCGCATCAATATTCATCGTGCGGTTTATTCCGTTACCTCTTGTATATACCTTTGTCAGCGTATTTGTTATTCCATGGTGCATGCTGTTCAATCATAAAGGGTATTTAGCAATATGGTTTTTCATGCGTAAACGCATGAAGTATTCAAGAATAAAGTCTTTTTGGATGACATATATAAACCATTGTCGCTTTGCTGAAATAATTATCGACCGTTTCTATATATATAGTGGTGGAAGATTTAACTTTGATATACCTGAAAGTGATTTATATAAGAAACATGCACAAGATGCTGCAGGCTTTGTGATTTTGTCTGCACATGTGGGCAATTATGAGATTGCTGGATACGAACTTGTTGCCGAAAGAAAAAAGTTTAATGCTTTGGTTTATGCTAATGAGGCACAGGTTGTTATGAATAACAGACAGAGATTGTTTGCGGGGAATAATCTCAATATGATACTTGTTCGTGATGACATGAGTCACTTATTTGAGATTAATAATGCGTTGGCATGTGGCGAAAGTGTGAGTATTCCTGCTGATAGAGTTTTCGGTAGTCCGAGAACAGTATCTGTTTCATTTATGGGAAGAAAATCAGAACTGCCATTAGGTCCATTTGCTATTGCAGCGCAAAGAGAGTTATCTGTCTTGTCTATTCATGTTATAAAGACTGGCGTATATCATTACGCTGTTAGTATTCGAGAGCTAAGTCAAGGAGAAGGTAGTATTAAACAGCGTGCAGCTCATATTGCCAAAGAATATGCAGCTCATCTTGAAGATGTTGTAAGAGGACATCCTGAGCAATGGTTTAATTACTTTGATTTCTTTAATGAAAATGGACATACAGAAAACTCGTGAATTACTACCTCAGCAATCACCATTCATAATGATTGATTGTTTAACGAAATTTGATGAAAAAATCACCGAGACAAATTTTGAGGTGCGTAATGACAATATCTTTGTTGAAAATGGCAAATTAAATGCGTGTGCCCTTGCTGAGAATATTGCTCAAACTTGTGCAGCTCGTTTAGGGTATGTGAATAAATATATCCTTAAGAAGGATGTTCAGATAGGGTTTATTGGTGCAATAAAGAATCTTAGTGTTGTCGAAACTCCATCTGTGGGTGATATTTTGACAACTCGAATAGAGGTACTGCAAGATATTATGGGGGTAACACTTGTTGACGCGCAGATAGTATGTAATAACAAAGTGATAGTAAAGGCTCAGATGAAGATTGCTATTGCAGAAAAAAATATGTGATGAAGACTCTAAAGGCAAGTAAGACTTTTGAAGTTCGATTTAGCGAGGTTGACTCTATGCGCATCGTATGGCATGGCTCTTATCCTCTATATTTTGAAGATGCTCGTGAGGCATTTGGTAAGAAATATGGGTTGGAGTATATGACTATGCTTCATAACAATTTTACAGCGCCGCTTGTTGATTTAAGTTTTCATTACCACAAACCTTTGCTTTATGGTATGACACCTCGCATAGATATTATATATCATCCCACAGAAGCTGCCAAACTGAAGTTCTCTTACGAGATTCATGATGGTGTTACCGATGAACTTCTTGCAACGGGCGAATCGACGCAGGTTTTCCTTAATGCCGAAACAAATGAACTGATGTGGGAAAATCCTGCATACATTGAGGAATGGAAGAAGAAATGGTTAGATGATTAGAGTAGTAGCACATAATATTATATCACCTTTAGGAAAGAACAGCATTGAAAACTATAATGCTGTTAAGCAAGGTGTGTCTTCTTTGAAACGCTATGAGGGCAAGTATAATATTCCAGAACCATTTTGTGCTTCACTTTTTGAGGAAGAGTCTGATTTTCAGGAACTTGCTATTTCATCAATAGACGATGCTACAAAAACGCTCGATTTCAGCGGTAAGCAGATTCTGCTTGTTATCAGTACTGTTAAAGGGAATATTGATGATGAGGACTATGCCTCTCGTTTACGCAACAACCTTGCTGACAAATGGCAGACAGAAGTAAAGGTCATTGTTGTAAGTAATGCCTGCACATCAGGTGTTTGTGCTCAGATAGTAGCTGCAAGAGCTTTGGAAGTGCAAAGCGAAAGCAATAGTTTTGATTATGCTGTTGTCGTTGGTATTGAGGTTATGAATAAGTTTATTGTTTCAGGCTTTCAAAGTCTTAAAGCAGTGAGTGATGAAGCCTGCAGACCTTTCGACATAGAGCGTATTGGTATGAATCCTGGTGAGGCAGTTGCCACAATGGTGTTACAGAATGTTGCTGATGCAAAGCCAAAAGACTGGATTTATCAGGCTGGTGAGATGGCTAACGACGGTTACCACATTTCAAGTCCGTCGCCTGTTGCTAAGGGTGCAAGTAGGGTGCTGACAAGTGTTCTTGAAAAAATAAACAAACAAGATATTGTGTTGGTGAATGCTCATGGTACTGCCACTTTATATAATGATGAGATGGAGGCTAAAGCCATTTCTCAGGCTGGTCTTGCTGATATTCCTGTAAACTCATATAAAGGTTATGTGGGTCATACTATGGGAGCAGCTGGAGTACTTGAAACCATTATTACTATGCTTTCAATAGACGATGGCGTAGTTCTTGCAACTAAAGGCTATGATGAGCAAGGCACATCGCTTAAATTGAATATTTCAAGCGATAATCGCAATCTGGTAGATACAGAGAAAAAGACCTGTTTTATAAAGATGATCTCAGGTTTTGGTGGCATTAATGCAGCTATAGCTTATTCTCATAAACCTGTAAACAGAACAGTGGTAATAGGCGAATGTCAAAAGATAAAGACCGTCGATATAGATAAGGCTAATTGTCCGTCTTTGAAGGAAGTTTATAAAGCAAGAATAGGCGACTACCCAAAGTTCTATAAGATGGATGTTCTGTCGCAGTTGGGATTTGTTGCAAGCGAGCTATTGTTGAAGGAAGAAAACGAAGATGACGATTGTGCTATTATTCTTTTTGGACAGTCAGGCTCAAAGGTAGTTGATGAACTGTATCGTGCTACAATTCATGCCGACAACTACTTCCCAAGTCCCAGTCTGTTCGTTTATACCTTGCCAAATATTGTATGTGGCGAAATAGCTTTGCGACATAATTTTCATGGTGAAACACTCTATATACAGATGCCAGAAAAAAATGAAGAGCTGATGATGCATATCGTGAAGGGAAGTATGCTCTTCGGAAAAATGTGCCATTCTATTGTGGGGTGGATAAATGCAGAATCAGAAACAGAATATGAATGTAAATTAAATATATATAAGCAATAATGGAATTAAAAGAAGAACTCAAAAACAAGGTAATAGAAGCTTTGAATCTTGATGATTTAACAGCTGCAGATATTGAGGACAATGCGCCTTTATTTGGCAACGATGGTCTGGGACTTGATAGTATTGATGCCTTGGAACTTATTGTAATGCTTGAGAAAAGCTATGGAATAAAAATAAAAGATCCAAAAGCAGGTAAGGATATATTTAAAAGTATCTCTACTATAGCTGATTATATAACAGAGAACCGTGCGAAATAAAGTTGTAATCACAGGAATGGGCGTTCTTTCGGCTATTGGAAACAATGTTGAAGAAAACCTTGTATCACTACAGCAGAATTGTAGTGGTATAGCCCCTGTAAAATATCTGAACACTTCACATAAGGAGTTTCTTGTTGGTGAGGTGAAAATGAGCAACGATGAAATGCGTAGTAAACTGGCTATTGATGTAGATGAATTGACATCACGCAGCGAGCTACTTGGCATTTGGGCTGCTCGTGAAGCAATTGAGGAAGCATTTGGTGAACCGAAAGCTCTTGCTCAGCAGCGTTGCGCCCTTGTTAATGGCACTACTGTTGCAGGCATGGATATTACAGAGAAAGCCTATCCTGATAAACTTACAGCTGAAATACTTGATAACCACGATTGTGGAGGTTGCACGGAGAAGATAGCAAAGTACTTTAAAAAAAGTGATGGCGGCGCATTGTTTAACCAGAAGATAACTCTGTCAACGGCTTGTTCTTCAGCATTAAATGCCATCATACGTGGTGCAAGAATGGTTGATGCTGGTGATGTAGATGTTGCTGTATGTGGTGGTACTGAGGCATTGAGCATTTTTCATCTTAATGGCTTCAAGTCGTTGATGATTCTTGATGATGAGCGTTGCCGTCCCTTCGACAGTTCGCGTAAAGGACTTAACTTAGGCGAGGGTGCAGCATATATTGTTGTTGAAACAGAAGAACATGCTTTGGCTCGTGGCGCTAAGATACTTGCAACTTTCTCAGGTGCAGGCAATGCGTGTGATGCTTTTCATTCAACAGCTTCAAGCGACAATGGCGAAGGGGCCTTCCGTGCTATGGCTTTTGCGCTTACTGAAGCACATGTCGCAGCACAAGATATTCAGTATATTAATGCGCATGGCACGGGAACTATAAATAATGATAGTTCAGAAAGCTATGCTATCAAACGTGTGTTTCACGACAGAACGCCTTTGTTTTCATCAACCAAAGCGTTTACAGGACATGCGACAAGTGCAGCTGGTGCTATTGAAACTGTGTTCTCAGTTTTATCTCTCACAAATAACTTTATTCCACAAAACCTTGGTTGGCAAAGCCTATGTGAAAAATGCTTTGAGCCATATATGGGAGGAGAACACCCCGAAATACATAATGTAATGTGTAACTCTTTTGCCTTTGGAGGTAATGATTCTTCAATAATTATTTCTTCATATAACAAAGAAAAGGCATATAAAAGCAATATAGACGCATTATACGAGGAATATAGAGAAATAGAATTGCAGGGAGGGAAAATTCGATTGCCTAAACGTGTTAAACTGTTTCATGTTACAGAGGCTGTTGAAGACTGTGAGATGAGGAACTATATCTCTCCTATGAAAACCCGCCGTTATAGCCACATGCTAAAACGTGCGTTGGCAACAGCTTTAAAATGCTGTAGCGATAGCGGTATTTGTGTCCCAGACGCAATCATAAGCGCTACATCGCTTGGAAACATACAAGATAGTGTGAAAATTATGAAGCAGCTGAAGAATGAGGGTGAAGATGCAATGTATCCAGCTCTTTTCACACTCTCTACACATAATTCTGCGGCTACGTTATTAGCTATGGAACTTCATTGCCATGGGTATAATACCACCTATTCACATCGTGCTCAATCGTTGCAGCAAGCTGTTGATGATGCATGCGAACAGTTGCTCTCAGGTAGAGCTATGAATGTGCTTGTTACATTGAATGATGAAGCAACAGATGAGTATAACGAAAGCTTGAACAAAGAGCATTATTCTCCTGATTACAAGACAGATGTCTCTGCTGCTTATATGTTTACTTTAGAAGTTTAAATTAAAACTGCATGATTTATAAACTGCTTTTGATATCGGTTATTCAATGCCTTCTTCTTTGTGGGGGACAGGTGCTATTGAAGTTTGCCTTGAAAGCAATGGGCAATTTTTCGTGGAGCATTAACTTCATTCTTCATCAACTAACAAATTGGTGGTGGCTCGGCTGTGGAATATGCTATGCGCTGGCAACTGTTCTTTGGATGTATATAATCAAGAACTTTCCATTTTCTATGGCTTACCCCATGATATCATTAAGCTATGTTTTTGGCATGTTGGCTGCGATGTTTATATTTCACGAAACAATACCTCTTACTCGCTGGGTAGGTGTTGCTCTTATAATCTTAGGATGTATCTTTGTTGCAAAATAAAATCTGTATGAACGCAAAAAAGTATAAATATATTATATTGTTTTTCTTGCTGATGGTGAGTCATTGTGTTATGGCTCAGCAACTAAAAAAGATGTCGCCTGCTAAGGCAAAGTCAATAATATCTACAATAGTGCAGCGCTCAAAAGCCATCGTTGTGATGACAGCTGATTTCGTGCAGAAAAGCAATTTCTCCTTTATGGACGAACCCGTGGTTAGCTATGGTTCTATGACTTTCAATGCTCCGTCAAAGCTTGAGTGGCTGTATAGCAAGCCTTATAAATATGCTATCACAATAGATGATAGTAAGGTTACAACAAAATCGGGTAAACATGTGTCAACATTAGATCTCTCAGCAAATAGAATATTCAAGAGTATTTCTAAAATGGCCTTTAGCAGTATTAATGGAGAAAGCTTCGCCAATAGTCGCGATTTCAATGTCACTATGTACACTCGTGGCAAATATTGGGTTGGTATGCTTGTTCCTCGTTCAGAAACTATGAAGAAGCGGTTGAAAAAAGTTATGATAGAATATAACCCCGCTATTCATAATATTCAGAAGATAGACATGATACAATCAAATGGCGATAATATTGCTATTGAATTTAAAAACATTAAAGCATCTTCCAGAAAGAATATCAAATGAAATTATTGAGAACGATGTTTATACCATTGGGAAAGCCGAATATTGATAACGCTGAATATTCTATTTCCCTGCGCCCTGATAGCAGTCATGTGATTTATCAGGCACACTTTCCTGGTAGCCCTGTAACGCCTGGCGTGTGTATCATCAAGGTGATAGGCGAAATAATAGAAGAGTATTTCTCTTTGGATATAGAACTTCAGAAGGTGAAGAATCTAAAATTCATTGTCCCTGTAATACCAACAAAAGATACAGAGATTAATGTTGTTTTCTCGCAACTTGAAATTGACGAAGATGTGGTATGCGCACGTGGAACAATAGAAAGCGGTGAAACAGTATATTCTAAATTCTCTACTTTATGGAAAATCAAGAAGTAAAGAACATCATGACAGAAGAGCGCATCTGCGTTCTTATTCCGTCATATCATAATGAGGCAACTTTAACTGATATTGTATGTCGCGTAAAGGTATACACAGATAATATTATTGTTGTACTTGACGGAGATCCTGAAAAAAGTTTAAAACTTCTTCGTGATGCTGATCTTCACACCGAGATCGTGTGCTATGAGCAAAATAAAGGTAAGGGAACTGCTTTAAAAGAGGGATTTGCACGAGCTATACGTATGGGCTATGAATATGCTATTACCATAGATAGTGATGGGCAGCATTTTCCAGAAGACATACCACTTTTTATTGAGACGTTCATGCAGAACAAAGGTGCTTTCATCGTAGGGGCTCGTGATTTTTCTAACCCCAATATGCCGCATGGTAATAACTTTGCCAATAAGTTCAGCAATTTCTGGTTTCATTTTCAAACAGGAATTAAGCTTGAAGATACTCAGACGGGTTATCGTCTTTATCCTCTTCATATGTTGAGCCAAGGGTGGTTCATCACATCACGCTATGAAAGTGAACTCGAATTCTTAGTTTATTCAGCGTGGAAGGGAATAAAGATTATAAGCATACCAGTGCAGGTTTATTACCCCCCACAGGAAGAAAGAGTGAGCAGTTTTAGACCATATCGCGATTTTCTTAGAATCACAGCTGTTAATTGCTTACTCACCATGGGCGCATTGGTATTTTATTTGCCTATGCGTATTATCAGAAAATTTAAAAGATGACACGATTTTTCGTACACATATATGATATTCTAAGCAAGCACAGACAGTTTACATTCATATTACTGTCTGTGTTTGTGGCCATAATGGCTTTTCTTGCTTCTGGATTAAAATACGAAGAAGACATCTCTCGTTTTTTGCCTACTCAGGAAAAAGACTCTTCAAGCATTTATCAGCAGATGATGCGCCAAAGTGAGATAGCTGTTATACTATCAAAAAAAGACACTTCCTGCACATTTAATGACAAACAGGCAGAGACTTTGCTTGATGAAGTGAACGAGAAAATTACTTCAGCTTCGTTGAAGTTACAAAGCATACAGAAAGAATTCAATTCTTCTTCTGCCGAAGAGATGATGGCGTTTGCTTATGCAAATGCTCCTTATATGCTTTCTGCAGAGGAGGCTCAGCACGCCAACTCTCTTCTCCACACCCCAGGGTATATTGCAAATACACTGGCAGAAAACCGTAAGCAACTAATTGTTTCTCAAGGTATGCTGATGCCAATATTACGTCACGACCCTCTGCATCTTTATACCCCTATGATGAAGCGTTTGAGTCGTTATGGAAGCCGTTTTCAGATTGTAGATGACAATTATCTCTTCACCAAAGATGGCAGGCACGCCTTGCTTTTGTATCGTTCGCCTTATGGTGGAAGCGAAACACATAATAACGGTGTAATAGTTGATTCGCTTCATAATATATGCCAGCAGTTTATGTCTGAGCATCCACAATGGCGCCTTTCGGTAGTTGGTGCACCTACAATAGCAGTTGGTAATGCACGTCAGATAAAGAGTGATGCTTTTTTTACAGCCAGTGTAGCTATTGTGTTGATTATGCTGTTGCTTGTTTGGCATTATCGCCGCTTACAAGATATTCTCTATATAGGTGCTTCTCTGTTTTTTGGTTTTCTCTTTGCCTTAGCAGGTTTGGCACTAATAAAGGAAAGCGTGTCAATTATAGTTTTAGGTATAGGCTCTGTAATCATTGGTATTGCAGTAAATTATCCTTTGCATTTTCTTGATCACATGCGCGAAGCTAAAAGCGTGCGCGAGACATTGGGCGAGATAGTACCTCCATTGCTCATAGGAAATATCACTACTGTTGCAGCTTTCCTTTGTCTTGTTTTTCTTGATGCCGAAGCAATGCGTGATCTTGGTGCTTTTGGAGGCTTGATGCTTATTGGTACTATTCTTTTTGTACTTGTAGTTTTACCTGTTTTTGTAAAAATGCCTTCTGGAAATGTATTTCCAGAGATAAAATGTCCTTCAAAAATATTGTCGGCACTACATAATGTGACTTCTGGCAAAGCAGTGAAAAAGTTGATGATTCCCCTTGTGGTGATTATCACTATGGTAATGGGCTATTTTTCTTTGCAGACGAGTTTTGACAGCAACCTCTCGCATATTAATTATATGACAGCCGAGGAGCGCTCTGATATGGCTCTTCTCATGGGAAGTGGCGAGGAAATGGCAACCCCCAAGCCATTTTTAGAACAGAAGGCTTCATATAGTAGACAAATTGTATGGACAACTGAAATGCAACGAGAATTCTCTGAAGCATGTAAGGCTAATGGGTTCAAAGAAGATGCCTTTGCTGATTTTCTTGAAAGTATCAATAATTCTACAACTTCTAAAAGCTATAAGCAACTTTCACCATTGCTTAGCAAAACAACTCTTCCTGACACACACAATGCTGCTTCACAGCTTGTTGACTCTCTTAACAGTTCCTTTAACTGGATTGGGTTTGTGTGTTCTTTCGTAGTGTTCTTATTTCTGTGGCTTTCTTTTGGAAGTGTAGAACTTGCAGCAATGTCGTTCTTGCCTCTTGCTGTGGCATGGTTATGGATATTGGGCGCAATGCAACTACTTGGTGTTCAGTTTAATATAGTGAATATCATTCTTGCTACATTTATTTTTGGACAGGGCGACGACTATACAATATTTATTACAGAAGGTTGCATGTATGAATATACCACAGGACGCAAGCGCCTTGGAAGCTATCGCCAGAGTGTTCTGTTTTCAGCTATATTGATGTTTATCGGTATAGGTACACTTGTTTTTGCAGCTCATCCGGCTCTTCGCTCATTAGGTGTAGTAACGGTTATCGGTATGGCAACAGTTATCATTATGGCATTCTACCTTCCACCGTTGTTTTTTGGTTGGCTTACGCGTCATCAACAGTTACGGCCTCTGCACATACCTTCGCCATTACCTTATACCTTTGCTCGAATAGCTCGTTCGTTGTTCTCAATAACATTCTTCGTAGGATTTATGTTTATGTGTGCACTTCCTTATACGTGGCTTTATTTCCATGTCTTGCCTGATAACGAGCATCGTCGCCTGCATTTCCATAAACTCATTATGCGCACATTTCGCATGCTTACAAGATGTCTGCCAGGAATACGCTTTCGCTGCATCAATGAAGTGGGAGAGAAGTTTGACAAGCCAGCTGTGATAATATGCAATCACCAGAGTCACTTTGATATATTGAGCATATTGCAGCTTCATCCAAAGATGCTAATAGTAACCAATAACTGGACATGGCATAACCCATATTATGGCAGTGTGCTTCATCATGGTGATTTCCTTCCTGCAGCCGATGGTATAGACAAGAATCTTGATAAACTTCAAGAACTATATAGTAAAGGTTATAGTATTGTTATTTTTCCTGAAGGCACACGCTCTGCTGATTGCGAAATACTGCGTTTTCATAAAGGTGCTTTCTATCTTGCACATCGTTTGGGTGCAGATATACTGCCAATGTATATTCATGGTCAGGGATATGTGCTACCTAAAGGCGATTTCATGCTTCGTAAAGGAGAGATGCGTATAGAGGTGGGGAAACGTATATCGGCAACAGAATGGGTGAAAAATTCGTTCGCCGTTGCTGATGGCGAAATAAACTATAAGGCAAATGCCGAAGTAACAGCTATGACACGTAGAATGCAGAAACATTACAAGAAACACTATGCCGAAATGTGCAAGCGTGTTGAAACACCTTCGTATATTGCGCCTTATAGGGCTTTGCAAACACGCTATACATGTGATGTAACTGGCATGGCAGAAAAATAAAGAAATGGCTGATAAGAAGAAAATAATAATAATTGGTTCGGGACTGGGTGGTCTTGCTTCAGGAATTATCCTTGCAAAGCGAGGCTATAAGGTCACTATTCTTGAGCAGAACTGGCAACCTGGTGGTTGCATGCAATGTTTCACCCGTCATGGTGCAAAGTTTGAAACGGGCATGCACTTTATAGGTTCTTGCGAAGAGGGACAAACACTACATCGTTTGCTATCAGATCTTGAAGTGTTGGGAGCAAACGCTACATTACCAATTAAACTATCGCAGCTTGATAAAAATTGTTCTGATGTTATTTCGCTTGCAGGCAAGCACTATCAGTTTGCTTCAGGTAGGGAAAGATGGATTTCTACTCTTGCAGCTCAGTTTCCTTCACAGAAGGCTAATCTTGAAAAGTTATGGAATGTGATAGAGGAGGTTTCGGCAGCTTCCTCCATGCACTCGCTAAGCAACACGGAAACAGATGCTGCAGTAAATATGGAATATCAGCTTCGTTCTATCAATGATGTTGTTGACTCAAACATTGACGACCCTGTTCTTAAGAATGTTGTGGTAGGTAATCTGCCTCTGTTTGCGGCAGAGAAAGACAAAACACCTTTCTCTACTTATGCTTTCGTTATGGACTTCTATAATCAGAGTTCATTCAGAATAGTAGGCGGAAGCGATGAAATGGTGAAGTCAATGTTGGCTACACTTCATAAATATGGAGTTGAAGTGCTTTGTAGAAAAAAAGTTACACACATAGAGTGCGACGATGCAAGAGCGGTGGCTTGTGTATGTGCCGATGGTAGTCGTTATGAAGCTGATAGTTATATAGCTGATATTCACCCTCAACTTTTGTTGAAGTTGTGTGACAGCAGTATGCTTCGTGCTGCATATCGTAAACGTGTAGCGTCTATACCTAACACAGTTGGTACATTTTCGCTCTACCTTCACTTTAACGAAAATACTGTGCCGTATATGAACCATAATTTCTTCAGCTATGCAAATTCAACGCCATGGAATTGCGAAAACTATAGCTCAGAATCATGGCCAGAAGGTTATTTGTATATGCATCTTTGTGATGAAGAAAACCAACAGTTTGCCCGTTCAGGAATTGTGATGAGTTATATGCGCTATGATGATGTGAAACAGTGGGAAGGCACTCGCGTTGGTCATCGAGGCGATGATTATGAAACATTTAAGCACAGAAAAGCCGAGCAACTTCTCGACACTATAGAACGAGATATGCCCGGTTTTCGTAAGGGAATAAAAGAATATTTCACTTCAACTCCTCTCACATATATTGACTACACAGGAACAGCAGAAGGTTCAATGTATGGACTTGCCAAGAACATTACACTTGGCCCTGCCGGTCGTGTGCATCATCGTACAAAAGTACCCAACCTTTTCATCACAGGTCAGAACATAAACTCACACGGTATTCTTGGAGTTCTGGTTGGTGCTTTGGTAACTACTAATGAATTTTATTGAACAATCTTTTTCATTGTCAGCATGGTGATTTTTTCATCAGGACCCACCTTTGCGTGGATGCGGAAGTGATTATCACCTGTGCGACTTTCGTCGGTTGACTCCACATGCTGAACAGCCGAGAATTCAACTGTATATTCATATTCATCGTCACCAACCTCTTTCTTTTCAATCTTATAGTCTTTGTTCAGACGCCATAGCATGCTTTGAACATCGTCTTTGTATATTTTCTGAAGGAAGGTGCGTACATCGCTCTTTGTAGCATCACTCTTGCCAAGGAAAGATGTCATGAGTGTGCTCACACATGAAGTGAGACTTGCTTCATCGCGTGTGTTAATAGCTTGGAAGAATGTACGGAAGGTGCTGTTAATCATTGCTTCTTCCTCAGGTAATACAGTCTTTGCCTTGGCACCCTTCAAACCATCCTTTGCATCGTCAACATAGTCGCCTTCTGGGTGTTCTTCCAAATATTTTTGATAGCCCTCAGCCGAATTCAGATTTGATGCTGTAACCCAGTCGAGTGAGTCAATCTTGTGTTTAGCTTCTGATTTGTGTGGAGAATCAGGGTATTTCTCAAGATAAGCCTCTAAAGCTGCTTTTGAACCGCTAACCAAAGCGTTAGTCCATTCTTCGTCACCAGCTTTCAGCAATCCAAGGTGAGCCTGAATGCTGTCGCGATGCGCCTCAGGTGCATCAAGATATGTGTCGAGATAGCTCTGCAGTACCATAGGGTCGCTGCTTTGCATAGCATATTCATAAGCTTCTTTCTCCTTTGATGACTGCGCATCGCTGTAGAAATAGTACATAGCTCCACACACAACAAGTGCAATAATTATGCTGATGATAATTGTTGTTTTGTTGCTTTTCTTTGGCTCCTCATTGTTTGCCTGTGGAGTAGGGGTAGCTGTTGGAGTGGGATTAGGAACAGGTGGTGGCGTTATTGTAACATTTCCTGCTATTCTAACTCCACATTGTGGACAAAATGGTGCCTGATCACTAACATCATGACCGCACTCTGGACATTTAATAATTGCCATTTTTATTTTTTTTCTTTAAGAAGTTAAAAGTAGATAGAAGAAGATAGAAGAAGTTAGAAGACAAATGTCTTTTAACTCCGCCGCTGAAAGCGGCATAACTTCCTTTTACTTCCTTTAAATACTTTACTATTTAATTATCTATGCATAAACCTCAATTCCCTCAGAGAGTGTTTTCCCATCAGTCGGCTTTTGTCAACATATCCGTTTATACCGTTGATTCTTCCCTTGGCTGTGTATTGCCATGCGGTGTAGTCATTACCATCATCAAGCACAGGCTCACGACTGCTATATTGTGCAATCATTAGTTTGTAGCCGTCAACCTTTCCTGCGAGGTAATGATTGTAGAAATTTGTGCCGGTATAAAGAATAGGCTTTTGACGATATGTCTTTTCAACCATGTCAAGGAACTTAAATAGTGAATCGCAGAATTCCTCGGTTGACAAGCCGCCTTTTGTTTCAATGTCGATCATTGGAATAAGATCTTGTTCGCTTGGCAGACATTGGGTTCTGAAGTTTTCGAGTTGGGTAGCCAGATTTGTCTTTGGGCGGAAAAAGTGATAACTACCCACCTTCAATCCGTATTTGTGTGCCAGTTCAATATTTCTTTCGTATTTGCTGTCTATTCTGTCACCTCCTTCTGTGGCTTTCAGATACACGTATGCCATTTTAGTGTTTTCGCCCACTGTTTCCCAGAACACATCGCCCTGGTAGTGGCTCAGGTCAATGCCATGAACATGGGTACAGGTGTCTTCGCACTGAATATAGCTGTTCTGTGCGTTTAAGTTTATCGAGAATAGTGTCGTGAATAATAATATCAATAACCCGTATTTTTTCATATATGCAAATATACGAAGAATAGGTGGTTTTACCAAATAAATGCTTATTTTTTATGATTCTCTCATCTGTCTGAGCAAGTCTTTCTGGTGTTCAGACAGACCTGTTGGCAATGTTACATTATATGTGATGATTAGGTCGCCAAAAGTGCCATCGCCTCTATCGTATCCCTTGCCACGCAAGCGCACTTTTGTGCCATTTTGTGTTTCGGGTTTGATGCGTAGCTTAGCTTTACTGCCATTGCTCAACGAAATGATTACCTCGCCACCAAGAAGAGCCGTGTACATATCGATGTTTACTGTGGCAGTCATCTGTCCTGAGCTCTGTCGTTGAGTCTCGTGTGCGCCTCCAAAACCGCCTCGGGTGCCAAATCCGCCACCGCCAAAGAGGTCTTTGAAGAAACTTGAGAATCCGCCACCTGTAGCACCGCCAAAACCGCTAAAGTCAAAGCCTTCAAAAGGATTACCGCCACCGCCATTAAAGCCGCCAAAACCTTGACCGCCGCCAAAAGCACCAGCTTCTTTCCAGTGTTCGCCATACTGGTCGTATTTCTTGCGCTTTTCCGGATCGTTAATCACCGCATAAGCTTCGTTAAGTGCCTGAAACTTAGCCTTGGCCTTTGGGTCGTTAGGGTGCAAATCAGGATGAAACTGCTTTGCTCTCTTACGATAAGCCATTTTAACATCCTTCTGAGGGATGTTTCTATCAACACCTAAAATTTTATAATAATCAATGAATGCCATATCTGTATAACGTTTATCTATTAGCTATACAGCAAAAATCGTGCCGAAAAAGCGCTATCAGGTGCATTGCTAAATGAAAAGGGCCTCCCCCCATCCCTAGACGCTTCGCTATTATCTCCTTCGCTTACACAGATGCACTAACTCCGTTAACTGCATCTGCTCAGTCGATGACCTTCGGTTGAAGATTGAAGATTGAAAAATGAAGCGCAACGCGCTTTAAATATTTACATCCTTCCATTTTTCCATATTTCAATATTACTTGGGGCTAACCAACTTGCTGCCTCTGCTACTTAGATAAAATCATAATTAAATAACTCAACATCGCACGAAGTGCAACCAATTCGTAATTCGTAACTATTTTCTTTTTTCTTCTTTGTGACTGCCGCGAACCTTGAATTTGTCAAAGCCTTCGCCATATACACCGATAACGTTGGTTTGGGTTACGAAAGCGTTAGGGTCGATGTCGTTAATAATCTTGAAAATAGTGTTGCTTTCGCGTCGCTTAGCCATGATAAAAAGCATTTTTACATCGTTTCCAGTGTAGAAACCGTGTGCTTCGAGCACAGTGGCACCACGATGGGGATAAACAGCTATGCGACTTGCAATCTCGTCGTATTTCTTTGAAATGATGAAGAATTGCACGCTACGATGACGTGTGTTTACAACCTGGTCGATGCAGAATGAACTTATCATAAGCACAACATAACCATAAATCACTTGCTCCCAGTTGTGGAATACGAGATATGACGATGTGATGATTACAATATCAATGATCATGATGACACGACCAAGCGAAATGTCGCGATATTTGTTCACTATTGCTGCCACAATGTCAGTTCCACCCGTAGAACCATTGAAGGCGAGTCCCATGCCTATACCTACACCGCAGAAAATAGCTCCAATGATTGATGCCATGAAAGGCTGGTCGGCGAGAAGATGAAACGTGCCAGTACCTGTTTGGAACGCTGCCGTTATCACCGTTAGCACTATTACTGCCCAAATGGTTTTTGCACAAAATTTCCATCCAAGAATAAAAAGTGCTATCAGCAGTAATATTGCATTTACTACGAAATAAGTGAGCTGAACAGGTATTCCTGTGCCCCAGAACACAACAGATGCCACACCAGGAACACCACCTGTTGTAATGTTGTTTGGCAACAAGAAAATGTTCCATCCAATACTGTATGAAACCATTGCAAGAGTAATCATGAAATAGTCTTGAACCTCTCCTGCCAACACTTTTTTTGAAATCTTTATCATCGCAGCAATAATGGTTTAAAAATGTATTTTTTCTCGAAGTGCAAAAGTATAAAAAATAATTGTTTCTAACAACGTCATTGGCTTTTTATTTTTCGCTCATGCATTTTTTTCTTTCTTTTGTGTTGCAAAAAGAAGTTTTGATAGTAATCAAACCTTTTAAAATAGCATTCAAACTTGTTTCTGCATTTTTCTTATTTACTTTGCACTTGAAAATATTTAGTGCTTGGCGTACTATAATAAAATAGTAGTCGTATCACTCATTATAGGACTTTAAGTTAATTTGCCACATATTTATCGCAGCGATGTGCGCTCCATAATCGAAAATAGGTAGATGTAAATAATAATGAGTAATCATTTGAAAGGGTTTAGTTTTTAAGATAGATTATTATCAATTGCTTTTTTCGGTAATGATAAAGTAGATTATTTAGGTTTAGATAAGAAGAACTTGAGCGTGAGCTTGAGTTCTTTTTTTTGATAAAAACCAGTTAATATAGTTAACAAATACTAAATATCTCAACATTTTATTCTTAAAATTTTGAGCGTAATAATTTATAATGTACTTTTGCACGGCATTTCAGAGAGGGTGCAGGGATAATGATTTTAAATCGTACCAAAAAGAATTATAATAGTAAATAAGTAAATTCAATAATTACATTGTTTTTAGCTGTATTACTGATTCAAGTTTATAAATAAAAATCAATTCAAGTTTATAAATAAAAATCAAGATGACTAAGAAAATTGCTTTATTTGCATTGGTAGCAGTAGGTGTCTTCTGCAGCTGCTCTCAAAGTAGTGACTTGGTGAATGACTTACCAACTCCATCAGAAAAACAAAAAGTAGAAGAAAAGACTTCGATTTCATTCGACACATACAACGCTAAGAGTGCTATCGTGCGTTCATCACGCGCAGGCTATGCTGGCGATATGACTACTGCTATGTTGCAGAAGGAGGGCTTCGGTGTGATAGCTTATTACACAGGCTCTGATGATTACTCAGAATGGACAAAGGAAGCACCAAACTTCATGTATAATACTAAGGTGAGTGTTGCTGGTGCCAACGGAACTGATCCTTCTAGCGACCCATGGACATATTCTCCAACTGTATATTGGCCTAACGGCAATGCAACAGCTGATAACGTTGGAGCTACTGGTACTGGTGTCGGCAAGCTCAGCTTCTTTGCTTATGCTCCATACACAGCTGTTACTCCAAGCACAGGTGTAGCAACAGGTGATGCTACAACAGGTATCAAGGGTTTGACACGCAACTCAAGCACAAGTGCTCCATCTGTTTCATATTCACTTAATGGTGGCGTTGACCTGCTTTGGGGTACTGCTGGCACTAACGGTGTAACTGTTAATGATGCAGCTCAGGCTGGTACTACTCTTACAGATGGTAAGGCTCCTGTTAATGTTGACCTCACCAAGATGAAGACCAATGGAAAGGTTAACTTCCTTTTCAAACATGCTCTGGCGCAAATTGGTAGAATCAAGGTCGTTGCTGATGTTGCTGGTAGCGATGGTGCTGCGACAGGTGGTTCTCTTTCGGAAACTACAAAGATATATGTTGAAAGTGTAACTATCGAGAATGGTTTGACAACAGGCGAAAGCCCTGTTAGTACTCTTATCGGTGATGGTACTCTGGATCTTACAACTGGCGTTTGGACTCCTGGTAGCAATAAATTTACTCTAAGCAAGAGTATTAGTGGTGAATCATTGAATTCTGTAATTCGTGTTCCTTCTACTAATCCAGAGGCTGTTGGTGAAAAGACATGGGAGCAGATATTCACAACTGCAGGTGTTACGACAACACCTACCAGCATATTTTCTTCAGTTTCACCAATTATGTTGATTCCTGGTGCAGGTCAAACTCTTAAGGTTACTATCAGCTACTGGGTAACAACTAAGGATGATAAGCTTAGCAGAGGGTATACATGGACTCCTAACCCTATTTCATCAAAGACTATCAGTCTCGGAGCTCTTGAGCAGAATAAGAACTACGAACTCGTTTTGCACCTTGGTATGGATGATATTAATTTCACAGCAAGTGTAAGCGAGTGGGACGATGCAGTATCATCTCAGAGAGTTGATCTCCCCGTTAATGTTGTTAGCGAATAAAAATAGGCAAATAAGCAATTAGATACCAAAAAGAAGGCGGACATGAGGAGCAATCTTCATCCCGCCTTTTTTCTTACTTACATTTCTCGCAAACTCCAATAAGCATATAGTTTGCTGAGTTAACAGAAAAGCCTTCTGGGATATTAACGGCGGGTAAGGGAGTGCCATGCAGACAATACGTTTTGTGACATTTTTCGCAGAAGAAATGCACGTGTTCGTCGTCGTCGATCTCGTCGTCGTGGCTCAGACAGAGTTCAAACTTCATGTTGCCGTCACCATCTTCGAGTGTGTGCACAAGGTGATTCTTTCTGAATAGAGCCAAAGTGCGTGAAAGCACCGACTTGTCGATTGTAAGTATGCGTGTTTCGAGTTCACGCATTGACTGTGGTCCATCGCTCTCGGCAAGAGCTTTCACGATGACTATTCTGTTGGCAGTAGTGCCTATTCCGTGTTTTTGCAGCAAATCGCTGCATTGTTTTGCATCCATATGTATAATAATGTATAATGCAAAAGTACAAAAATACTTGCAATTACAAAATAATTCCATACCTTTGCATCAAGAATAAAAAAATAATGAGATTAAAAGTCTTCGAAACAAATCATTAAGATAAAAAGTGATATATATAGATAAAAAATAAGTAATGTCTGGAAAAAGAAACAAACGAATGGCTATTGGTGCCTTTTTTATGGCACAGGGACTAATCTTTGCTTCGTGGGCAAGTCGCATCCCCGATGTAAAAAGCATGCTTTCGCTTAGTGACGGTGAATTAGGAACGTTACTTTTCACCATTCCTATAGGCGAAGCAGTAAGTATTATCCCCACTGGAATGCTTGTTGCACGTTATGGAAGTAAGGTTTCGGCAGCCGTAGCCCTCGCAATGTATGCACTTTCGCTGGCAAGTTTGCCACTTGCTGGTAGTTTCTGGATGCTTGCTGCGCAGCTGTTTTGTCTTGGTTTTTCAGTAAACGTACTTAGCGTTTCCATTAATACTCAGGCTGTTTTTCTCGAAAAGATTTATGACAGAAGTATAATGTCATCGTTTCATGGTATGTGGAGTTTGGGTGGACTCACGGGTGGTATTATCGGAGCTGGCTTTGCTCATTTCATGCCACAGCTTGCATGGCATTTCACCAGCATCCTTGTTGTGTGCCTGCTGCTCATAGCCGTTTGCTATCACCTGCTCATTCCTGGCAGGGAGAGTGCAGATAAGGGTGAAACAGTTGATTTCAGCATACGAAATATTGACTCATATATATGGATTCTTGGCATTATAACCTTTGCAAGTATGTTTAGCGAAGGGATAACCTACGATTGGAGCGCTGTGTATTTTGAAAGCGTAGTGCATGCCGACAACAGTCTTATTCGCATGGGCTATGTTGCTGCTCTTGGGGCAGTTACGCTTGGCAGATTCATTACCGACCACTTTGTCGAGAGGTACGGTGCACCTCGTATTCTTATGGTTTGCGGCGCGTTGATGTTCACAGGTTTTCTCATGGTAGTGGTTCTTCCTTATCTTATTCCTGCCACCATTGGGTTTGCACTCATCGGTCTGGGCATATCGTCAGTATGCCCTTTGAGCAACAGTCTTGCCGGTCGTCGTTCATCGATGAAAACCTCTACAGCCATCACCATCATCAGCAGCATTGGTTTTATTGGTTTCCTCATTGCGCCTCCTGTGATAGGGTGGATGTCAGAGGCTATAGGTCTTCATCTAACCATTCTTTTAGGCTCTCTTTCAGGACTGTTAACGCTCATCATGGTGAGAAAACTAAGCATGAAATTATCATAAATAATGTAGTGATATTTCAGTAAAAGACATGGTAAAAAATATGTGATGACAGATGACAGATGACAGTTATTTTTTTTTAGAAAAAACTTATTTTTGTAGTCTTATAATATATATAATTATAATTATATATATTATAAGGGGTGAAGACGCATATTTTTTGGGGATTTAAATAAACTGTCATCTGTCATCTGTCATCGATTGGGTGTACAAATTTACCCAAATCCCTTTGTAGATAGGCGATGAGAGAGTTTTGAATCTCGAAATAATCTAATTTTGAACAACCTACTGTTTTTCTTCGTATCTTTGCATTGTTTATTTGCAATCTCAACTTGCTAACGGCTTAAAAAATGCTAACGTGCTATAAATCAGCGTTTTGCAAAATGTTGCATTTCAACATTGGTGCCACTTTGAAAAAGCTCTTGTTTTATTTCTTATCTTTGCACTGTGATTAGGAGACAATTAGGACTCATATAGGAGGAATCTCGAACGAATCTCGAAACCATCTCGAACCTTGCGCACGCCAGGGGCGTGCTAAATGATAAACGATAAATGATAAAGGATAAAGGAATCGCATTGCGCTTTCAATGTTTAACCTTAAATCTCTGCTCACCCTTCAGCAGTTAAAATCTCTCCCCTCTTGAGGGGAGTCGGAGGGGTCTTTGGTGGCTTACTTCCATTTGTTGATAATATACACTCCTGAGGCGGCGAGGGTGGCAGCAAGAATATATTTGAGATAGAAAGTTTCACCAAGACAGAGGCACGATGTTACTGCTCCAACAACAGGGATGAGCGAATTCCAGATGGCTACTTTACCAACAGGGTTGCAGGTGAGAAGCTTGTTGTAGAGAGTGAAACCTATGGTGGAGATGGCAATGAGAAACAGCAGAATAACAATTCCCCATAGGGTGATGTGGGGTAGGGTGCCGCCAAGTAACAAACCAGGAATGATGAGTAAAGCACCGCCCACTGCCAGACTGTAGCCCGTGCCAATAAACACATCAATGCGCTTGTTAACACCACGTGTCATCAGCCCAGCAAAAGCTCCGCAAAGTGCATTTAAAATTATCATGCCATCGCCAAGAAAGGTAAACGAGCCACTGTCTTCACCGCCAAGATTAAGAGCTAAGATACCTAAGAAACCAACAACACAACCAACGACCTTGCGAAGGGTCATCCTATCGCTCTTGAAGAAAACACATGCAAGAATAACCACAGTGAACACACTCAAAGAGTTGAGAATTGATGCACGTGAACCCTGACTATGAGAGAGTCCAATATAGAAAGCTGCATAGTGCAGTGTGGTATTTAGAAGGGCAAACAGCAGTAGAAACAACAGCGATGAGAATCGTCTGCCACGATAAGCATCATTAAGGGAGAAAGAACGGTTAGTAAGCCTTCCGATAGTGAGGATTATCAATCCCGACAGACAGAAACGAATACCGGCAAAAAGCATCTTGCTGCCAGTCATGTCAGAGGAAATCTGAAACTCGGCAAAGCCAAGCTTGATAAATGGGTAAGCCCATCCCCAAAGAAAAGCAGCTGTAAAGGCAAATAGGGCAACCCACAGCGGGCGCTGGAAAATACTACGCGAATCGTGTATCATAATGGTGTTGTTTTTATAACTGCTTGCAAAGGTACAAAAAAAAGCCTACCATGCAAGGAGCACAGTAGGCATATTATTTTCAATATTCAATATTGATTATTCAATAGCAAAATTTTGCTTTGCGCTTAGCATACCTTTTCGAGTTTCTTCATAATAGCGAACATGAAGAGGGCTGAGAGTAGGCAGAGAACGATGAACACGCTCCATACCATCCATAGTGGCAGATTACCCCAAAGTAAACCGCCAACCATTACGAGCTGGTTACCAATAGCAGTGGCAACGAACCAACCACCCATCATAGTGCCTTTATACTTAGGAGGAGCAACCTTACTTACAAAGCTGATTCCCATAGGTGAAAGCAACAACTCACCGAAGGTAAGAATAAGATAAGTGCCGATGAGCCACCAAGCAGAAGTATATGTGGCATTCTCGCCAGCTGCAGCCTGGGCATCTGGAGTGTTCAAACCTAAGGAAGCAAGAATCATCAAGCCGTAGGCTACACCAGCAACAACCATACCGTAAGCAATTTTACGAGGTGCTGAAGGCTCTTTGCCATTCTTTGCCAACCATGAGAAGATACCCATAGAAACAGGGGTGAGAGCTACAACATAGAATGGGTTGAACTGCTGGAAGATAGGAGCAGAAACGGCTACCACCTCAGTACTCTCACCATAATTATAAGCAATCATTCCTGCTGCAGCTGCAAATACAACAGCTGAGATGAGCTTACCCTGAGCGCTCTTGCTCTGGAAGAAGCTGAATGAAGAATAAACGATGAATACAATTGCAACAAGGTTTGTTACATCAAATGCCATACCTGTAATACCTGTAGCTTCCTTCTGTACAAACTCATCAGCGAAATATGTAAGAGAAAGACCATTCTGATGGAATGCCATCCAGAAGAAAATAACAACAGCAAAAACAAGACAAAGGGCAACGATGCGGTCGTGTGTTTCCTGCTTAGAGAGTTCTTCAACAGGCTGTGCCTCTACATTTGCAGCTTTCTTGCCACCTTCTACATGACGGAAAGTTGAACGGAAAGCATAGTAGATTGCAATAGAAAGAATAAGCGATGCACAAGCCACCATGAATGCAAAGTGATAAGAATCATTTTCGCTGTAGTGAAGACTTGTCTGTGCCCATTCCATAATCTTTACTGCCATGGTTGGAGCAAACAAAGCACCGATATTGATTGCCATATAGAACACAGAGAAACCACTGTCGCGCTGACTCTGATAGCGTGGGTCGTCATAAAGATTACCTACCATAACCTGCAGATTTCCCTTGAACAAACCTGTTCCAAAAGAAATAAACACAAGGGCAGCAAGCATACTTACCAAGGCAACAGAACCACCACCCAGAGGAACTGAGAGGAACAAGTAGCCGAGGAACATGATGACAACACCGATAGTTACACACTTACCGTAACCGATCTTATCGGCTAACACACCACCAACAAGTGGCAAGAAATAAACGAGCATGAGGAAAGCAGAATAAATACTTCCTGCTACTCCAGCTGACAGGCCAAAGTTTGCTCTAAGGAACAAAGCAAACACGGCAAGCATGGTGTAGTAACCAAAACGCTCACCTGTATTGGCTAAAGCCAGAGCATAAAGACCTTTAGGTTGGTTTTCAAACATAGGTTTTATATATAAATTATTTATTTAATATTAGGCTCTTCAAGTCCCAGATGCTTCTTCTTATCTACCACCTTGAGATAGATACCAATGAAGAATGCAGCAATGCCAAGGCTTGCAAGCATGATTAGAGGCCAAGTGTAGTTAAGCTGAGTTGCATCGCTGACACCAACATTAGTCTTGTCGAGCACCTTACCAATGAGCAATGGGAACAGCCACAGACCGATATTCTGAATCCAGAAAATCAAAGCATAAGCCGAACCAATGATCTTGGCATCAACAAGCTTTGGAACTGATGGCCACAGAGCTGCTGGAACAAGTGAGAAAGATGCACCAAGAACAAGAATTGTTA
>Ga0256404_1003375_pt1 | contig 32756 bp, 25 predicted proteins | sample RumenRJG_01DNA_FD_185990 | JGI IMG/M metagenome (GOLD analysis project Ga0256404, IMG submission 185990) | Bovine rumen microbial communities from Lethbridge, Alberta, Canada - RJG_01 | ecosystem: Host-associated > Mammals > Digestive system > Stomach > Rumen | place: Canada: Alberta | collected...
AATCCCACTGCCGCAAGGTTTTCGGGTGAAACGCTTGAAAACCTTGCGGCAGGCTATCGAATATGCTCTTTGTATTATTGATATTTCAAGCATATTCGATAGCTGAGCACGCATTAATTAGGAAAAATGTCAATATTTCCAGGAAATGCAATTCGCCTGCTTTGCATCTGCCGATTGTAAATGTAATCTCACTGAGCCAGGAGCGAACCGACATAGAATCACGCCCGTTTGCCTTTGAACACAATTCGGTTCAATTGGCGAATAATCAAATTTTTCACAATCCCCGTGTACTTAATTGTGGACACGATTTCAGTTGGATTTTATAATTAAGTTAATCGGAGAATTCCGATATCACGTAGTTTATATTAATTCAATCAATTTTCTATCTAGGAGGATACAACAATGAAAAAAGGAAATCCATATGGAACACACAGAGTCATCTCCCCGAAGGGTGTTCTGCCGCAGCCGGCAGACGTTATCGATAACGATATGGAGATCTATGACAACGAAGTCAAGATCAACGTTAAGACCCTGAACATCGACTCTGCGTCATTCACATCTGTATGCGATCACGCATGTGGAAAGAAGCCTGCTGACATCACTTCCGACGAGGACAAGAAGGCAGTTGCGGACACCATGCTGGGCATTGTTGCTAAGGCAGGAAAGCATAAGAACCCCTGGACAGGTTCCGGCGGAATGCTGATCGGTACTGTTGAGGAAATCGGACCGAACTGGAAGGGTGACCTGAAGGTTGGCGACAAGATCGCTACACTGGTTTCTCTGTCCCTGACACCGCTGGTTATCGATGAGATTCTGGAGATGAGACCGGCTATCGACCAGGTTGACATCAAGGGTCATGCGATTCTGTTCCAGAGCGGCATCTATGCGAAGCTGCCTGACGATATGGAAGAGGGTCTGGCTCTGTCTGCTCTGGACGTTGCGGGAGCTCCGGCTCAGGCTGCGAAGCTCTGCCAGCTGGGACAGACTGTTTTGGTCATCGGCGGCGGCGGAAAATCCGGACTGCTGTGCCTGTATGAGGCAAAGAAGAGAGTCGGCGTTACCGGTAAGGTTATCTGCGCTGCGGGATCTCAGAAATCTGAAGACAGAGCGCGCAACCTGGATCTGGCGGACGAGTACTTCCACATGGATGCTACCGATGCGGTCGGCATGTATGAGAAGATCATGGAACTGACAGACGGACAGCTCTGCGACGTCGTTATCAACTGCGTTAACATCGAGAACACTGAGATGGCTTCCATCCTGACCTGCAAGGACGACGGAACCGTTTACTTCTTCTCCATGGCGACCAGCTTCACAAAGGCTGCTCTGGGCGCTGAGGGCGTAGGCAAGGACGTCAACATGATCATCGGAAACGGCTACACCAAGGGCCACGCGGAGGTTACTCTGCAGGTACTGAGAGAGCATGACGGAATCCGCAAGCTCTTCCAGGAAATGTATGCGTAAGCATAGACAACAAAGGGCAATTTAACTGTACCTCATAAAACTTTAAACATTTAACAAATGCGCGGCCGGCGTTCCGGCCGCGCGAAAAATCCTGAGAATATAATCATACGAAAATCCAAGAAATTAAAAGAACTACTGCGTTTCGTTTAAAAAATTTAAGAAACAAACGAAGATAGGAGATTTATTATGGCAATCAGAAATTGGAAGGACATTCCTTTGTTCAAGGATGTCACGGATGAGCAGTGGAACGATTGGCACTGGCAGGTATCCCACAGACTCTCAACGGTAGAGGATATCGCTCAGGTTGTGAATCTGACAGATCAGGAAAAGGCCGACATCGAGAAGGTTATGGGCGGATTCCGCGTCGGAATCACTCCGTACTATGCTTCCCTGATGGATCCGGATGATCCGAGAGACCCGGTCAGAATGCAGGCTGTTCCGACGCTGGCAGAGATGCACAGATCGGAAGCGGACGATGCGGACCCGCTGCATGAGGATTCCGACTCTCCGGCTCCGGGACTGACCCACAGATATCCGGACAGAGTGCTGTTCCTGATTACGGACCAGTGTTCCATGTACTGCCGTCACTGCACCAGAAGAAGACTGGCCGGTGAAACTGACGGTGCGAGATCTAGAGAAGACATCGACGCGTGCATCGAGTACATCAGACGTACTCCGCAGGTCAGAGACGTCCTGCTGTCCGGCGGCGACGCGCTCTGCGTTGAGGACGACACGCTGGAGTACATCATCAGCGAGCTGAGAAAGATCGACCACGTTGAAATCGTCAGACTCGGTTCCAGAACGCCGGTGGTTATGCCGATGCGTATTACGGACAACTTGGTCAACATGCTGAAGAAATATCACCCGGTATGGCTGAATACACACTTCAACCATCCGAAGGAAATGACTCCGGAAGCGGCGGAAGCATGTCGCAAGCTGGCTGATGCGGGTATTCCGCTCGGAAACCAGTCCGTACTGCTGAGAGGCGTCAACGACTGCAAGCACATCATGAGAGACCTGGTACATGTGCTGGTCAAGAACAGAGTCAGACCGTACTACATCTACATCTGCGACCTGTCCGTCGGCATCGAGCACTTCAGAACCTCCGTTGCCAAGGGCATCGAGATTATCGAGGGTCTGAGAGGACATACTTCCGGATACTGCGTACCGACCTTTGTTGTCGACGCTCCGGGAGGCGGCGGAAAGACGCCGGTACAGCCTCAGTACGTAATCTCCGAGACGCCAGACAAGGTGATCCTGAGAAACTACGAAGGCGTTATCACCACGTACACGCAGCCGCATCTGCCTGATCTGCCGTGCAAATGCGACTACTGCACCGGGAAGAAGACCTACAAGTATGAAGGCGTTTCCGCTCTGGGCGAAGGACTCCAGATTAAATCCATGGAGCCGGCGCACCTGGCGAGACATGAGAGAAACGCGAAGAACAAGCAGAAATAAGAGGGCGTCTGCCTGAGCAGACCCGAAGAAAAACGACATAGGGAGGCTTCGGTCTCCCTATGTCATTCAAGAATATCCACAGGCAACAATCAATTATGGGCTTATTATACGATCTGTCAACTGAATACAAGACACTGTCCATTGTCGGCATGGCGAAGAACGCCGGGAAGACCACCGCGCTGAACTATCTGATCGAGGAAGCGGATGACGAAATGATCAGACTCGGAATCACATCCACAGGGCGGGACGGGGAAACCTCCGACCTGGTGACGGGAACGGAGAAGCCCCGGGTGTACCTTTATGAGGACACGATTGTTTCCGTTCCGGCGCAGCTGTATGAGCTGGCTGAGGCGGGGCTGGAGATTCTGGAGCTGACAAAGTTCGGTACGGCGATCGGAGACATCATGCTCTGCCGCGTCGTGGAAAGCGGGTATGTGCAGATTGCCGGACCCGTGGCGACCGCAGACAACAAAAAAATGTGCGCCCGGATGTTTGATTTCGGTGCGGAACTGATTCTGATCGACGGTGCCATCGACAGGAAGTCCATTGCAGCGCCGGAAACATCGGACGCAATTATTTTGTCGACCGGAGCGGTTCTCTCCAGGAGCCTGAAAAAAGTGGTGGAGGAAACCTCCCACATCGTCAATCTGTATCGGCTTCCGGAACTTGAGGACGAAACGGCCCGGAAGGCACTGGCGGAGACGCGCGGAGAGGAGCGTGTGACGCTGATTGACAGAGACGGCGGCGTGCAGCGGCTGGAGCTGGCTACCGGACTCGGCGGCAGTCGTTTTATCGACGACGCGATTACGGAAGACACGCAGTATGTATATATCCCGGGGGCTTTTACAAACAGCGTGATCGCCGATATTCAGCCGGAGAAGCTGAAAAGAGTCAGGTTCATTCTGAAGGATCCCACAAGGATCTTCATCAATGTAATGGACTGGAGGCAGCTGATCAAGCGCGGATTCTCGGTAAGCGTCCTGAAGAACATCAGGATTGCGGCGGTGACCGTCAATCCTTTTTCGCCGGGCGGATATTCGTTTGAACATGGAGTGCTGAGAGATACAATGCAGGAAGCGCTTCCCGACATACCGGTTATCGATGTGAGAATGTAGTCAGAAAGGGAGTAGACATGAAGCAGGGTTCTAACAGAAGGCTGGCCAATGTGAAGACCAGGACGGAGACGGGTTTTGAGTATGTCATGGCTCATCTGGATCTGAATACGCCTTTTGGAAAGAAACTCCTGAAAGAGAGAAAACCGTTTTATCCCGGTGAGGAGAACGAACTGCGGCACGAGCTGGACAAGGTCGAAGACATGATGAAATTTGTCCGGGAAAGTGACCGTCAGGTTTCAAGAATACAGGAGACCTTCATGGAAATGAAGGATCTTTCCTACACGATCCGGAGAAGTCACAGAAATGCTTTGTCGGTGCTGGAACTGTTTGAGGTGAAGACGATGCTTCTGCAGATGCAGAAGATCGAAAAGCTTTGCGCACAGACGGAAAGCCCGGTGCCGGGGGAATATGTTCTGGACGACGTGACACCCCTGCTGGACAGGCTGGACCCCAGAGGAGATCGACTTAATACATTCTACATCTACGATGATTTTTCGGAAAAACTGGCTGAGCTGCGTAAGGAGAAGCATCGCTATGAGATTCTGATCCGCAGAACCCAGAAGGCCAGAAAGGAAGAAATCCGGAAGGAATACGGTATCGTACTGACACCGAAATTCGATGTCATCATTTCCAGGTCCAGCGAGGATCTGGAGAAAGCAAGACAGATAAAGGACCTGGAGCAGATTTCGGAAGATTATATGTCAGTCACATTTGAACTGACAAAATCGGACAAGGTTTATGGGCTCGTCAGAGACATGGAAGAGGTCAACGGCGAGATTGAGGAAGAAGAGTTGAGAATACGGGAGCTTCTCTCGCAGGAGGTGGCCTCCTGCGAGGAGCTTCTGACTGAGAATTGTGGAAAGATAGGAGCTCTGGATCTTGCTCTTGCGAAAGCAATCTATGGAATCAGGCATGATTGTGTCAAACCGGAAATTGTCGAGGAGCACGTTGTTGAATTTGAGGAGGGCAGACACCTGCAGGTAGAAGAGGTCCTGCATTCCAAAGGAAAAGAGTACTGTCCCGTCAGCATTGCGCTGACGGACGGCGTGACCTGCATCACAGGCGCCAATATGGGTGGCAAGACGATTTCGCTGAAATTGTCCGGTCTGGTGCCGATGCTGGCCCAATACGGATTCTTCGTCCCCTGCAGGAGGGCGAGAATCGGATTATCGAATTATATGCAGATTCTGATTGGCGACAGTCAGTCTGTGGAACGCGGCTTATCCAGCTTCGGAAGTGAAATGGAGGAGCTGAAGGAGATTCTGGACAACAGTCAGGACCGCTCTCTGATCCTGATCGATGAGATTGCCAGCGGAACCAACCCGATTGAGGGGCTGGCTCTGACCAGGAGTCTGATCGATTATCTGAAGGTCCGCAGCTATATCTCACTGATCACTACACATTTCGACGCGGTGACAGAAGAACGCGATATCAAGAACATGCAGGTTCGCGGGCTGGCCGACGTGGATTTCAGAAAGCTGGACAGTGAACTTCATCTTGCAAACAGAAGAGAAAGAATAAATATTATTTCCCGGTATATGGACTATCGATTATATACGGTGACAGAAAACAGAGAGATCCCGAAGGACGCTCTGAATATCGCTAAGATGCTGGGCCTCAATGAGGAAATCATCGAAGGCGCCAAAAAGTATATTAAGTAAGGAGATAACAGGATGAAAAGCAAATTGAACATTGATCCTAAAATGGTCGACAGCGCGCGTCAGCACGCCGCTAATGTGGCCAGGGACATGCAGGAATTCATCGACGTACATACAACAGTAAGTACGGAGAGAACCGTCCTGAGACTGCTGGGGGTGGACGGCATTGACGATGTCGAAACTCCGCTTCCGAATGTCATTGTAGAGCAGATCCAGGCGGCCGGCGGCCTCCCGCGCGGCGCAGCGTACTGGATGGGCAACGCAATGATTCAGACGGGACTGAAGCCCCAGGAGATCGCAGAAAAGGTGGGCGCCGGTGAGCTGGATATCACCAAGCTTGACACTGTTTCTGCAAAAGAAGCGGAAGAGGCGATTATGCCGATTGTGCATGAGTCTCTGAAGAAAATCAAGGCGCAGACTGCCAAGAGAAATGAATATATTGAGCGTCTGGGTGAAGGCAGCAGACCGTATCTGTATGTTATCGTCGCGACCGGAAACATCTATGAGGACGTTGTCCAGGCGAAGGCGGCGGCGAGACAGGGCGCGGACATTATCGCTGTAATCAGAACCACAGCGCAGTCCCTGCTGGATTATGTACCTTACGGACCGACCACAGAAGGATTCGGAGGAACCTACGCAACGCAGGAGAACTTCCGCATCATGAGAAAGGCACTGGATGAAGTCGGAGAGGAAGTCGGCAGATACATCCGTCTGTGCAACTATTCCTCCGGTATGTGTATGCCGGAGATCGCAGCCATGGGCGCCATCGAGAGACTGGACGTCATGCTGAACGACGCTATTTACGGAATTCTGTTCCGTGACATCAATATGCAGAGAACCATCGTTGACCAGTATTTCAGCCGTGTGATCATCGGCTACTGCGGAATCATCTTCAATTCCGGAGAGGACAACTATCTGACCACCGACGACGCTTTCGAGGCGGCACATACCGTCACAGCGTCCCAGTTCATCAATGAGCAGTTCGCGGTTCTGGCCAACATTCCGGAGGAACAGATGGGACTCGGCCATGCCTTCGAGATGGACCCGATGATGGAGGACGGCTTCCTGTACGAGCTGGCGCAGGCTGTTATGGCCAAGGAGATTTTCCCGAATGCAAGCCTTAAGTACATGCCGCCGACAAAGTTCATGACCGGAAATATTTTCCGCGGACATATTCAGGATGCGCTGTTTAATCTGGTTTCCATCTGGAGCGGACAGTCGCTGCAGCTACTCGGCATGATGACCGAGGCGATTCTGACGCCGCATATGCAGGACCGGTATCTGTCCATTGAGAACGCTCAGTACATCTTCAACAACGCCAGACACATCGGCGACGAGGTGGAGTTCAAGAAGGATGGTATCATCCAGAAGAGAGCTCAGCTCGTTCTGTCCAAGGCTAACGACCTGCTGGCGGAGGTTGAAAAGGACGGCCTGTTCTCGACAATCGAACAGGGTAAATTCGGCGGAGTCAAAAGACCTAAGGATGGCGGACACGGACTGGACGGCGTCTGCTCGAAGGACGACCAGTACTTCAATCCGTTCATTCCTCTGATGAAAGAAGGTGCAGAATAATGGCAGATAAGAATTGTGCTGCGGCAATTGCTCAGGTCGATCTGACAAAGGTCAAGCCTTACGGCGACACTTTGAACGATGGCTATATGGAACTCGCTTTTACTCTCCCGGTACCATACGGCGAAGAGGCAGAGGAAGCTGCCAAGCAGTATGTGGTCAAGATGGGCATGGAGGAACCGAACGTAACCTACTACCATGAACTCTGCCCGGGATATACATTCTTTGTTGTATACGCAAAGAGCACGCATACCGTCGACTTCACAAAGATCAAGGTCAAGAAGGTTGATGTCGAGGTGCTGGATCGTGTGGAATGCGGCAAATGGATCGAGGAAAACGTCGGCAGAGACATCGTCGTCGTCGGTGCATCCATCGAATCCGACGCGCACACAGTCGGTATCGACGCGATCATTCAGATGAAGGGCTTCCACGGACACTTCGGGCTGGAACGTTTCAAGAATGTGGTTGCCTACAACATGGGTTCTCAGGTTCCCTGCGAGCAGTTGCTTGCAAAGGCCAGAGAGGTGAATGCGGATGCAATTCTGGTTTCCCAGACGGTTACGCAGAAAGACATTCACATCAAGCAGCTGACCCAGATGATCGAGCTGGTCGAGGCAGAGGGCCTCAGAGACAAGCTGATCTGCACCTGCGGCGGACCGAGAATTTCTCATGAGCTGGCACAGGAGCTTGGATATGATGCCGGATTCGGGCCAGGAAAATATGCAGAGCATGTAATGTCCTTCATCATGGAGGAAGTCGTGAAGCGTGGCTGGCAGAAGAAGCCGAAAATCGAAGACAGATAACACATCTTGTGTTAAAAAATGAACAAAATTGCGTAAGCGTTGAAATTTAGCGGTTTCGACGCTTGCGCCATGTTTTGATAAATTGTTGACAACTTATATCTCCGAGACTATAATGTAGTTGCAGCAGGGGACTGCTGCGGGAAGAATTTTTATTATTGATATATTATAGTTATAAGGAGAAGTGAGATGTTCAAGAAATTAACTGACGGCTGCGTTCATCTGGTGAACCGCTATCTGCCGGATCCGTTCATTTTCTGTATTATCCTGACGATTGTTGTGTTTATCGGCGCACTGCCGGCGACACATGCCGGCGTTATCGCCGTAATTAACGCATGGGGCGTGGGAGTATGGAATCTGCTGGCGTTCTCTATGCAGATGGTTCTGGTTCTGGTACTGGGCAGCGCATTCGCAAACGCGCCGGCGATCAAGAAGCTGATTGCCAGAATCGCAAGTATCGCCAAGACGCCGATACAGGCGATTATCGTTGTTACGTTTTTCTCACTGCTGGCCTGCTGGCTGAACTGGGGCTTCGGCCTGGTTGTCGGAGCTATTCTGGCTAAAGAGCTGGCGAGACAGGTCAAGGGAGTCGATTACAGACTGCTGATCGCTTCAGCCTATTCAGGCTTTGTGGTATGGCACGCCGGAATTTCCGGATCGATCCCGCTTGCGCTGGCGACTCCGGATGCACCGGGAGCACCGGGAGCTCTGGCGACGGCTACCGGAGGGGCGGTAACTCATATCATTTCCACCTCGCAGACGATCTTTGCGCCGTGGAACCTGATCTGCTGCCTGATCATTCTGGTATGTCTGCCGTTCATCAACGCTAAGATGCATCCGGCTCCGGGAGAGGCGATCACTGTTGACCCGAAGCTGCTTGCAGAGGCGCAGATCGAATACGCCGCTCCGGTGACCCCAGCTGAGAAAATGGAGAACAGCGTGATATGCTCAGCGATTATCGCAATCGCGGGATTGGTGTACCTGGTTTACTATTTTGCGACCTCCGGATTCAACCTGTCGCTGAATATTGTAAACTTCATTTTCCTGATTTTGGGAATTATCTTCCACAAGACGCCGATCGGATATGTGAGGGCAATTGCGGATTCCGCGAAGGGCGCTGCGGGCATCATCCTTCAGTTCCCGTTCTATGCGGGCATCATGGGAATGATGACCTTCGCTCCGGAAGGCGGCACTTCCCTGGCAGGCGTGATCAGTAATTTCTTCGTATCGATTTCGAACAATGTGACGTTCCCGCTATTCACATTCCTGTCCGCAGGAATCGTAAACTTCTTTGTACCCTCCGGCGGAGGCCAGTGGGCGGTACAGGGTCCGATCATGATGCCGGCCGGACTGAAGCTGGGAGTCGATCCGAGCATTACCGGAATGGCCATTGCCTGGGGTGACGCGTGGACCAACATGATCCAGCCGTTCTGGGCACTGCCGGCACTGGGAATTGCGGGACTTTCAGCAAGAGATATTATGGGATATTGCTTGATAACATTGTTCTTTGTTGGTATAGTAGTATGTGGAGGTTTCGTAGTCGTAGGACTGATGGCCTGACGTTTTCGTGAAGCCGGAGATCCTGGGGAGACGGTCTTCCATGACTAAAATTTATAGAAAGGTGATTTATTATGATTGACAAAGTAATTACTGCCGATGAAGCAGTTGCTGGCGTTAAAGACGGTATGACCATCATGATCGGTGGCTTCCTCGGAACAGGTTCCCCGGAAATCCTGATGGATGCGCTTGTCAGAAAAGGCGTCAAGCACTTGACTGTAATCGCAAATGACGGCGGACTGGATGTCGGACAGCCGGCGAACGGCCCCGGGAAGACCCCGAGAGGCGTAGGCAAGCTCCTTGTCGGACATCAGGTTGACCACATCATCGCTTCCCACCTGGGCGTAAACCCGAAACTGAACGAGCAGTTCGCTGAGGGAACTCTGACCTATACGCTGGTACCGCAGGGTACGCTGGCTGAGAAGATCAGAGCGGCCAGCTACGGACTGGGCGGCGTTCTGACCCCGACCGGTCTGGGAACTCCGATGGAGACCGAGAAGGACGAGCTGGGCAGAGACAAGATGACCATTGAAATCGATGGAAAGCGTTTCCTGCTGGAGAGACCTCTGCACGCGGATTACGCCTTCTGCAGAGCTTCCGTCTGCGACAGATTCGGCAACTTCATGAGCGCCAAGGCAACCAAGAACTATAACTACGTTATGGCCGGCGCTGCGGATCACGTTGTCGTCGCGACGGAGAAGCTGGTCGAGATCGGCGAGGTTGATCCGGATACATTTGACGTTGCAGGCGTACTTGTAGATGATGTTGTGGAAGGAGAACCAAAATGGCAGATATAAAACTCAAGGAAAGAATTGCCAAGAGAGTGGCAAAGGAAATGCATGACGGGGATGTCGTAAACCTTGGAATCGGCCTTCCGACCATGGTTCCGAATTACATTCCTGAGGATGTGATCGTGACTCTGCACTCCGAGAACGGATTCGCAGGGCTTGACGAGACTGTCAGCGATCCGTCCAAGATCGATGTGGATATCATTGATTCCGGCGGAAGCTACGTTACCGTGCTGCCGAGAGTTAAGTATTTCGATACATCGGACAGCTTCGGGATCATTCGCGGCGGACATCTGGACGCTACTGTTCTGGGTGCGATGCAGGTTGCAGAGAACGGCGATCTGGCGAACTGGATCATTCCGGGCCACAAAGTTGCCGGCATGGGCGGTGCCATGGACCTGGTGGTCGGTGCGAAAAAGGTTATCATCGCGATGACTCACACCCAGAAGGGCAACCCGAAAATCATGGAGAAGTGCACACTGCCTCTGACCGCAGAGAAGTGCGTTGACATGATCGTGACCGAGATGGGCGTTATGGAAGTAAGACCGGAAGGACTGGTCGTAACCGAGCTGCATCCGGATTACAGCAAGGAGGATATCCAGAACGCGACGGCATGCAAGCTGATCTTCGCGGATGACCTCAAACCGATGGAAGAGGAATAATCGGTTTCCGTTCCGGACGGTTCGAGCAAACCGGCAGAAGAGAACAGAAACGGCGCACCGGGGAAAACGGTTCGCCACAAGAATGTAAATTCCTGAAACAAACGACGCAGTCGGAGATACCGGCTGCGTCGTTGTTTAATTTGTGGATATGATAAACGGTGTCTGCCGGTTAAATCCCCGGTGAAATCGACGGTCGCAGACATAGGTATGCCAGCAGCGTCGCGTCTGCATCAGCACTGCGTCTACGCGAGCGCCGCCGCCTATGTGTATGAATGCCGTGCCTATGCGAGCACTGCGCTCAGGAAAGCCTCCAGATGCTCTTTGTCCGGGAAAAAGGCGCGGGCAGAGCTGTCGTTTCCGCCGCCCTTGCCGCTGAATTGGGGAGCGATGGCTTTCACCAGCCTGCCGCAGTGTTTCTCGTTGGACAGAAGGATTGCGGTATGACTTGGATCGTGGACAAGTGCGATTACGCCCTGACATACGGGACCGATTTTCTTGCCGAGGTTGAACAGATCGTCTACGGACAGGTCGTCATAACGGGAGATCAGACCGGGGCGCATTTCTGCCGCGAGGCGCTGCTGCTCTGCATTCAGGATCCGGGTGCGGAAAGCGGAAAGACGGTCGTGGAGCTGCTGGCTCTTCGTCATCTGTGCGTCGTATTTGCGAAGCAGGTCATCGTATCCCGCGGACATGCGGTTTCCCAGCTCATACAGGGTGTTGAACTGGTTCTGATAATGAGTCAGCGCGCGCTGTCCCGCTTCGAAATAGATGCGGGACATCCCTTTGTTGGGCTCGATTTTATATATCTTAATCAGACCCACCGCACCGCTCCGGGCGGGATGAGTCCCGCAGCAGGCTACGCAGTCCGCAGGATTGTCCCTAGAGCCGATGGTAACGATGGAGATATCTTCATCAAACGCCAGTGTTTTTCGGAGAGGAAACTTTTCGGCTTCTTCGCGGGTATCGAACCGATCCACAGAGACCGGGAGATCCTGCCAGATGACGCGGTTCGCCTCTTTTTCCGCAGCTTCAGCCATTTCCCATGTCATTTTTTCGTATGCGCCGGATGACGAATCGCTATTGAACGATATGTCGATAGTGATGGAGTCCTCACCCATATGGAAGCCTTTGTTGGCGCCGCCGAACAGCCGATAAACCGCGCCGCTCAGAATATGCTCGCCGCAGTGCCGCTGCATGTTGTCGAAACGGTGCGGCCAGTCAAGGACCGCCTCTACCGTGTCACCCGGGCAGAGGTTTTCCGTGCGTCCGGAGATGATATGGAGAATTTCTCCTGTATCTCCTTCCTGCGTATCGATAACAGGGAAGACTGTTCCGTTCTTCGTTAACGTGCCGCAGTCGCCACTCTGACCGCCGCCTTCAGGAAAAAAGACTGTCTGATCCAGGGTGACAATGGTATTATCTGAATCGTAATTAACCGATGAAACTGTCGCTGTCACGCTTTTGAGATAAACATTCTGCTGGAATAATTTTCTGGTTTTCATAGTTCCTCCCATTTACGAAATTCTGAAAAAATAATGCGTTCAAAAATGTGGATAACTACCTCTTGACAAAAAAGAAGCAATGGGTATAGTTTTGAAATTCCAACGATTTATGAGGATTGAAGTTTCCACATCAGGCTGTGACAAAAATAGTATACAATTTCTCGGATTCATGTGGAAAACTCCCTCGATTCCTTATATTTATGGGCTTTGCGGAGTGTTGACAATCGTTTGCCAAACCGCGAACATAAGTTGACATAATACCATTTCCGCGAGTTGGATTTTGTATACTTTTCAGAACACGGTTTCGGACGATTCCAGACGGTTTTGCAGCGAATATGATGCTGTCACACTGACAGCGTCTGCAACTGGTTCGCGGGTCTGTATTTCGTGAAACCGTTGCTCACGGGTCTGTGTTTTGCGAAACCGTTGCTCACGGGTCTGTGTTTTGCGAAGCCTGTGCTCGCCGGACGCAATGCCGCCGGTCGCCGCGGGCTCACGGGTCTGTGTTTCGCGAAGCCTGTGCTCGCCGGACGCAATGCCGCCGGCTCATTCCACCTTGATGGAGTCGATGAATTCCAGAAAGTCAGTGAAATCGCTGTCCAGATATTGCATGAGCACAGGCTCATTGAATTCAAAGCTCGAAACCGGCGTCAGCTTCTCCCGCAGCGGGCTGAAGTGCAGGTCGAGCTCAAGCTTCCGTATGTTCCTCAGCGTGGCGGAGCTGACCAGAAGCTGTCCACTGTCATCCATATGATAGACTCCGGTGAGATCGTTATACAGAAGGTACACCGGCTCCTTGACATGATCGTTGGTCGGGTTGTAAATCATGAACGTCCGGCCGTTGTGCTCCGGCAGAATCATCGCGTTCTTCGTGAGCTCGGTGCTGCTCCGGACGAATTCCTCCGGGCTGCCCGCATACCGGTACACCGTGACGAACTCGGAGTGCGCCAGATTCATATACGCCTCCATGTCGGAAATCCGCATATTCGAGATGCACCGAAACCCGCTGATCTTCATGCCGGTGAATGTCAGCGCAGTGACGATGACGCGGAAGCCCTGTGTCGTTTCAATCAGCGATTCACAGCGGCAGCTGCTCCGTCCCTCCGCCATCGTGATCTCGTTGCGGTAGTAGGTAAGGACGTTGAGGTCGGGGAACAAATCAAGATCCACGCCGTCGGCGGCAAGCCTTGCGGCCGCCGGAAAGTCATGTCCGAAGACACGCATCAAAAAATAATTGGCCAGTGCATTTTTTGAGGTCAGCCGGACGCAGCTTTTGTCGAAAAGTGCGGTCTGCTGTTCCTCCGTCAGAGTTCCGTCCATTTCCAGAAGGAACAGATATTTGTCCTCCGGCTCCGGAAGAGCGAGGGCGTATTTTTTGTTGTAGCGGATGAAATACTGTGCAAGATGCACAGCCTCCTGCTGCCGGATCGCCACCTTGCGGCCGCCGAGACCGCCGATGAGCGAGGCCTCGAGCTCCCTGAGAGAGGTTTTGTCCACGCCGTCGTGCCATTCAAAACGGTCAAAGCCCTGCCCCTCGGCTTCAAAATAAAAAAACTGGTAGAGGTCGCCGGACCTGGGACTGTCTCCGGTCCAGCGGATGCAGAGACAAATCACGCCCATCAGTCTCGTGTTTGTGATCCACGCGGAGTGGAATGTCTGGTACAGCGGGGTGGCGGTGCGGGCCATACCGCCCTCCAGAACCTTGAATGTTCTTTTGATATCAGTCAAATTGAAACTCCTTTTGCTTTTGATAAAAGTATACCTTTTTTTGACAAACATAGCAACATTGTATATTGACGGAAGTACCGCTGATAGTATAGAATGACGGTATCCTTATCAAGAGTGGCGGAGGGAATAGGCCCTTTGATGCCCGGCAACCTGGATGCGGCGCAATAAGGCGCTGCCGGCAAGGTGCTACGTCCTACAGTATATCTGAGAGATGAGGAACGTGAAGGTAATCACGCCTTTTCTTTCCGGAAAGGGCTTTTTTATTGCGAGGGTGCCGTGGAGGACGCGCGGCGGAAGCACACCGGGGGGTGTGAAACAGGAGGAAAATATGAAAAGATTATTTACATCAGAATCGGTTACAGAAGGACATCCTGATAAGATGTGCGACCAGATCTCGGACGCGATTCTGGACGCGATTCTGGAGAAGGATCCGAACGGGCGCGTTGCCTGCGAGACGACAACAACGACGGGATACGCTATGGTCATGGGCGAAATCAGCACAGACTGTTATGTGGACATCCCCAAGATCGTCCGGGGTGTCATCCGCGATATCGGCTATGACCGTGCTAAATACGGATTCGACGCGGAAACCTGTGCGATTCTAAGTGCGATCGATGAGCAGTCCGCGGACATCGCCATGGGCGTGGACGACGCTCTGGAGCACAAAGAAGGAACCATGGATGATGGTATCGAGGCCATCGGTGCGGGCGACCAGGGAATCATGTTCGGATACGCCTGCAACGAGACGCCGGAACTGATGCCGATGCCGATTTCGCTGGCTCATAAGCTGGCACTGCAGCTGACAAAGGTAAGAAAGGACGGAACGCTGAAATACCTGCGTCCGGACGGAAAGACACAGGTTACGGTGGAATATGACGGTGACAAAGTCAAGAGAATCGATACCGTTCTGATTTCCACTCAGCACGATCCTGAGGCAACGCAGGAACAGATCCGTAAGGATCTCATCGAATACGTTGTGAAACCCATCATTCCGGCAGAACTGCTGGACGATGAGACCAAATACTTTGTGAACCCGACGGGACGTTTCGTAATCGGCGGACCTCACGGAGACTCCGGCCTGACAGGACGGAAGATCATCGTGGATACCTACGGCGGCTATGCTCATCACGGCGGCGGCGCGTTCTCCGGCAAGGATCCTACAAAGGTAGACCGTTCCGCGACCTACGCCGCAAGATACGCGGCCAAGAACCTGGTGGCGGCGGGATTCGCGGATAAACTGGAAATTCAGTTGGCGTACGCCATCGGCGTTGCGAGACCGGTTTCCATCATGGTAGACACCTTCGGAACAGGAAAACTTGCGGATGAGAAGATCGCCGAGATCGTAGACAAGCACTTCGATCTGCGTCCGGCGGCGATTATCAGGGATCTGGATCTCAGACGACCGATTTACAGACAGACTGCTGCATACGGTCACTTCGGAAGAACGGATGTGGAGTTCCCCTGGGAGCGCCTGGACAAGGTGGAGGAACTGAAAGCAGAGCTGTAATTTGGAGGCATAATCGGTAAATGGGAGTTAAAGTACTGAAATTCGGCGGGTCCTCTGTGGCGGATGGCATCCAGCTTGAAAAGACCCGCAAGATCATCGAGAGCGATCCGGACCGCAGGTACATTGTGGTGTCTGCGCCGGGAAAACGTTTCGAGGTGGATAACAAAGTGACAGATCTGCTGTACCTGTGCAAGACGCACATGGATCAGAATCTGCCCTATGATCAGCTGTTTCAGGTCATCGAAGATCGTTTTAACGCGGCGAAGATGAATCTGGGAATTGATGTGGATCTGCAGAAGCATTTCGATGTGATTTTACAGAAGATGAAGAGCGGTGCCAGTGCTGACTATATCGCGAGCCGCGGGGAGTATCTCTCCGCGGTGCTGGTGGCGGCTTACATCGGCTATGATTTTGTAGATACGGCGGGTCTGATTCTGTTCGACAAAAAAGGGCGTCTCCTCGCGGAGGAAACGAACCGTGCTCTTTCTGCGGAACTCGCGAAACATGAGCATGCGGTAATCCCGGGGTTCTACGGCTCTGATAAAGAAACGGGTGAGATCGTCACGTTCTCCCGGGGCGGCTCGGACATCACGGGAGCGCTGGTGTCCCGGGCAGTGAACGCGGAGATGTATGAGAACTGGACAGATGTTTCCGGTTTTCTGATGGCGGATCCGCGGATCGTGAAAGACCCAAGACCTATCGACCGCATATCGTACAAAGAACTGCGGGAGCTGTCGTACATGGGCGCATCGGTGCTGCATGAGGACGCGATTTATCCGTGCCGCGTGGAGAATATTCCGATTAACATCAGGAACACCAACCAGCCTGAGGATCCGGGAACGATTATTACGGCGGAGGAAGAGACCAGCGAGAAAATCGTTACGGGCATCGCCGGAAGCCGTGATTTCACGGTTATCGCCATCTATAAAAATATGCTGGCCGCTGAGAAGGGGTTCGTGCGCAGAATTCTGATGATCCTGGAGGACTTTGATATCAGCATCGAGCATATGCCTACCGGAATTGACACGATTTCCGTGGTTCTGGCGGACAGCGCCATTGACGGCCGGCTGGATGAAATTCTGGAGGAATTTAATGCACAGCTGAAGCCGGATAATATTGAAGTGTTTGAGGATATCTCTCTGATTGCAACAGTGGGGTATGGAATGAACCGGCGCGCCGGCGTGGCGGCCAGACTGTTCACTGCACTGGCGGATGCGAAGGTGAATATCCGGATGATCGACCAGGGTTCCAGCGAGATGAACATCATCGTGGGCGTGGAGAACAGAGATTTCGAGAACGCTATCCGTGCAATTTACGCGGCGTTTTCATGAGCGTTTGCGGCATACCGTGGAATGGAATACGGCGGAGCTGCGGAGAACCGGGACGCCGGAGCACGGGAATGCAAGTGGTGCGAAATACATGCACTGCGAAATGCCGGTGCACCGGCACACCGCAATACATGAAGGACAGAAAATCCCCGGAGCATTATGTGCTCCGGGTTTTATTATGCTGCTACGGGAGAGTGACGGGAAATGATGAAATTATCAGGTAATTATTTACCGGGTTGATGCCGAGAAGGGAGTTTATCCTTTACTTTTGAAGGTTCTGAATTATACTGTAATTAAGGAGGTTTTCATTGAGATTAATGTGAGAACGGCACCTCCACCGTTCACGATTGCTGCGGTATTTATCCCCCGTCGGTCTGGCACGCCGGCAAACATTATTTAACGTGAGTGCTCAATGGAACAGTCACCTCCGAGTTCCCGGGTGATATTTTTTTCCGAATGCCGGGGAGAGGCGCCTTATATGGAACCGCTCTGAATGCTCCGCACGGAGAGGACGCGGGGCGTTCAGGGCGGCCGGGCACACGCCGGGCGGGTGCCAAATCCAAAGACAGATAACAGGTAGTAAAAGCGGAAGCGAAAAAATAAAATAGGAATGCGCTGATGCCTGCTCAGATACCGGCTGCGCTTAGTCTGCGGCCGGTATTTTTTGGTTGGGGAAAGGCCTGACTTTTGATATAATATTATTCAGAACTGCAAGTCAGTGTCTGAGGCTTAAGCTCCCAGCGGATTTTGCCGGAGCGGATAGCATACAGCAGAATATGAGCTCGGTGTTTTGATCATTTAAGCATATTTTGTTGTCGCACAAATATTAAACTGTTGAGTTGAGGAAAGGGACATCAATGAACAAACAGCAGCTTGCGGCGAAAATCTGGGAGTCCGCAAACCGTATGCGATCCAAGATTGAGGCCAACGAGTATAAGGATTATATCCTCGGGTTTATTTTTTATAAATATCTTTCGGATAAAGAGGAGCAGTGGCTTCTGTCGGAGGAATACGCACCGGAGGATATCAGAGAATATGTAAATGAAGAAAATGAGGAAACTGTCAGAAGCACGCAGAGAAACCTCGGTTATTTTATCGGGTACAAAGATTTGTTCTCCACATGGATTCAGATGGGAGCCGACTTTTCCGTAGATAATGTCCGTGTCGCGCTGTCGTCCTTTACCAGACTGATTTCCGCGTCGCACAAAAAAGTGTTCGAGGGGATATTCAACACGCTGGAGACAGGGCTTTCAAAGCTTGGAGACACATCGAAATCACAGACGAAGGCTGTGAGTGATCTGATCCGGCTGATCAATGAAATTCCAATGCACGGAAAACAGGATTATGACGTTCTGGGATTTATCTATGAGTATCTGATCAGTAATTTTGCGGCAAATGCAGGGAAGAAAGCAGGAGAATTCTACACGCCTCACGAGGTATCACTGCTCATGTCAGAAATTGTGGCGGATCATCTGAAGGGGAGGAGCGAAATTAAGATCTATGACCCGACGAGCGGCTCGGGTTCCCTTCTAATCAACATCGGTCAGACAACCGCAAAGTATATGGAGGATTCAAACCGGATTCGATATTACGCGCAGGAACTAAAATCGAACACCTACAATCTGACTCGCATGAACCTTGTGATGCGGGGAATCCTGCCGGATAATATTGTGACGAGAAACGGAGATACATTAGAGGAAGACTGGCCTTATTTCGACGAGTCTGACCCTGCTGGAACATACGATCCTCTCTATGTGGATGCAGTCGTGTCCAATCCGCCGTACTCGCAGAGATGGGAGCCGGGCGGCAAGGAGAATGATCCGCGTTATTCGCGTTATGGCCTGGCACCTAAGGCGAAGGCAGATTACGCTTTTCTGCTGCATGATCTGTATCATCTCATGCCGGATGGGATCATGACAATCGTGCTTCCCCATGGAGTCCTCTTCCGCGGCGGGGAGGAAGGGAAAATCAGAAAGAATCTGATTGAACAGAACAATATTGATACGATCATCGGACTCCCGGCCAATATTTTCTTTGGTACGGGCATACCCACGATTGTTATGGTTCTTCGACAAAAGCGGGAGAACACAGATGTGCTTATCATCGACGCCTCGAGGGGCTTTGTGAAGGAAGGGAAAAATAATAAGCTGCGTGCTTCCGATATCCGCCGAATCGCAGACACAGTGCGATACAGAAGAAATACGCCGAGGTACTCGAGGACGGTGAGCCTCGGGGAGATACGGCAGAATGATTACAATCTGAATATTCCCCGATATGTAGATTCTTCTGAAGCAGGGGAGAACTATGACCTGTACGCGTCAATGTTCGGCGGAATTCCTCTTCATGAGCTGGAAACGCTTGAGGAATACTGGGAAATATTTCCTTCATTGAAATCCGAACTTTTCGAGGGGAACGGGGAATACGTCACGCTGAAGGCGGCAGATGTCAGAGCTGCGATTCGCGGAAATACGGATGTGCAGAAATTCAGAGATAATTTCAGGAACAGCTTTGCCGATTTCGGAGATCGACTGGACGATGTCTTGATTGACCGTGCGGAAGAATTGTCGATCCCGAAGACGGAAGAAGAGATTTCCGCAGACATCTTCCGGCGTTTTGAAAACGTCCCGCTTCTGGATCCTTACCGGGCATATGAAAAATTCGAAAATCATTATGAGGAAATCTCCGGCGATCTGGAACTGATCCGCATGGAGGGGATGGCGACTGTTCGCAAAGTTGATCCGAATATGGTGATCAAGAAACAGAAGGGAAAAGAGGCGGAGGTTCAAGATGGCTGGAAAGGCCATGTCCTTCCATTTGATCTCGTACAGAGGGTGTGTCTCCACGAGGAGCTTTCTTCAGTGAGAACTATGGAGGAGCGGCTTTCTGCGATTCCGGGAGAACTGGAGGAACAACTGGAGCGTTTGAGCGAGGAGGACAAAGTTCTTGCCGGGGATGCCCTGAATGATACAAATGATGGTTTTGTGGCAGGCAAAGTAAAGGGTGTGCTTAAGGAACTGAAGGAAGATCCTGCGGAAAATAAAGAGATTATCGCGACACTCTCAGACGCAGAGACGCTGCTGAAAGAAGGAAAGGAACTCAAAAAGGAAATCAAGAAGGCGGGGGAGACACTGCATCTGAAGACGAAGGAAACAATAGAGTCGCTGTCGGACGATGAAGTGCGCAAGCTTCTGCATGAGAAGTGGACGGCACCGATATGCGACGGAATCTGCGACCTTCCGGAAAATCTTCTGAATGAATTTACAAAGGATATTGGGGCAATGGCTGAAAAGTACGCTGTCACCCTGAATGATATCGAAAAGGAAATCCGTGAAACGGAGGCGTCCCTGGTGTCCATGCTGTCAGAACTGACCGGATCGGAAGCCGACATGAAAGGGATACGGGAGCTTCAGAAACTCCTGGGAGGTGAAGCAAATGCCTGAAAGAAAAACGCCTCAGGTCCGGTTTAAGGGCTTCACAGATACTTGGGAACAGCGTAAGGTTGGAGAACTGCTTATAGAGCGTAATGAACAAGCACCAATGAACGAAGAATATCCGCTTATGGCGTTTATTGCAAATGAGGGCGTTGCACCTAAAGGCGAGCGATATGACCGAAGTTCCCTTGTAACAGACACCGAGAATAAGCTATACAAAAGAACTGAATTTGGAGATTTTATTTATAGTTCAAATAATCTTGAAACTGGCTCAATAGGACTTAATAAGTATGGAAAAGCCTGTATTTCTCCCGTTTATAGCGTTTTTCACCCTACCGGAATTGCCGACTCTAATTTTTTGGGACGAAGATTGGTAAGAAAAGATTTTATAAATTCAATGGTTAAATGGCGTCAGGGAGTTATCTACGGTCAATGGAGAATACACGAGTCAGATTTTCTGAAAATAGATATTCCTGTTCCTTCGGTTGAAGAACAGAGACAAATCGGTACTTTTTTAGATTATCTCGACCACCTCATCACCCTTCATCAGCGAGAGGGTGAAAGGCTTCAGATGGTAAAAAAATCCATGCTTGAAAATTGCTTCCCGAAAAATGGTGAAAAGGTACCGCGATTTCGTTTTGCAGGATTTACTGGAGATTGGGAACAGCGTAAGTTGGGAGATTGTTTCTCATTGTTGCAGAACAATACGCTGTCCAGAGCAGAACTGAGCAATGGAAACGGCGTGGCAATGAATGTGCATTATGGCGATGTTCTCATCAAATTTGATGAGTGTCTTGATGTATCAAAGGAGCAGCTGCCGTTCATAGAAAAACATTCTGTTGCTGACAAGTTGAAGACTTCATATTTGCAAAACGGAGATGTAATCGTAGCAGATACGGCGGAGGATGAAACTGTTGGAAAATGCACGGAAATCATGGGGGTGACGGATCAGAAAGTAATTTCTGGACTACATACAATTCCTCTCAGACCGAATGGAAAATTTGCGACTGGATATTTTGGATTTTATTTGAATTCAGCGGCGTATCACGACCAGCTTAAGCCACTGATGCAGGGTATAAAGGTAACCTCAATTTCCAAGAGTGCGATGCAGGATACGGTCATCAGGTATCCATCAGATATTAAGGAGCAGGAAATGATTGGACGGTATTTTATAAATCTCGACCATCTTATCACCCTTCATCAGAGTGAGTTGGAGATGTTGAAAAAAATAAAGGAATCTATGCTCGGGAAGATGCTGGTTTAGGAGGATTTTTGAAAATGGAGAAATTGATTTTGTTTCACGGAACTCCTGACGAAATAGTGGTGCCTGAATATGGAAAGGGACAAGAGAAACACGATTATGGAAAAGGCTTTTACCTGACTGAAAATATTGAGCTGGCTAAGGAATGGGCAGTTTGCCGTCCGGATGAGGTAAACGGCTGGGTTCATAAATACGAGCTTGATACGGAAGGCCTGAAAATTATGGATTTCCAGCAGAAGGGGGCGCTCACCTGGCTTGCTGAACTGATGAAGCACAGGGCCGCTGACGATTCCAGGCGGTACCGTATGCTTGCAGGAAAGTTTATCGAAAAGTATGGCACAGATACAGATGAATATGATGTGATCAGAGGGTGGAGAGCCAATGCTTCGTATTTCTATATTGCAAAGGAGTTCGTTCGGGATAATATTGATATGGAAATCCTGGAGGAACTGCTTTCACTGGGCAGTCTGGGAATTCAGTATTGCATCAAGACGGAGCTTGCGTATTCCCGCCTGCATGAAGTTGAAGATGGAATAATTCCGGTTCCGTATTCCGAATTCAATGAGAAGTATAACCTGCGGGATGCTGCGGCGAGAAAGAAGATGAGGGAACTGGTGGATTCTGATGCGAATAAGGTAACAAAGGTTTTCAGTACGCTTTTTGAGGAGAGATAGTTATGAGAGCATATCCGGAAGCATATTTGAATGATGTGGTGGAAAATCAGGGGAAACTGTTCGACTACGTGGCGCAGGCCTATCCTGATATGGACACGGAAGATTTTATTAAGACTTATATGGCGGGTAAAACGAGAAAAAGTATCGATGAAGCACAGGCTTATGTCAATACGATGAGTGCCAGAGAATTGTGGGAGTATTTTCAGGAAACGGAGCATTATTCTCTGAAACCCGGCAGGGCGCTTGACGGATTTATGCCCGATTGGATTGGCGAATTTTATGCTTACTATCAGTGGTATTACAACATTCCGAGTCGTGAAGTGCTGCAAAGAATCCCTCTGGATTTTCTGGAAAAGGCATATTTCGGACTGCATGATTTGGAACTCGATTTGGCGGTGCAGAAGGTCGGTAAAGCAGGATGAATATTATATGTTTTCATAATCCGGATGAAGAAAACGGGTATCTGAGCAACTGGTATCTGTCGCAGTTTTCCGTTGATGAAATTACTTTTTCTTCTATGGAACAGTACATGATGTATAAAAAAGCTGTTTGTTTTCAGGACTACGATACTGCAGGCCGGATTCTCGAGACGGAGGACGTTTCCCAAATAAAAAAACTGGGACGAAAGGTATCGAATTACGATGAAAACTCCTGGAACGGAGTACGACAGATTGTTGTATACCGGGGACTGCTGGAGAAATTCGGGCAGAATGATGAACTGAAAAAACTCTTGTTAGAAACAGGGGACTCGGTTCTGGCAGAATGTGCGGTGAAGGACAGAATCTGGGGAATCGGACTGTCGATGACAGATCCCGATAGACTGGACAGAGACTGCTGGAAGGGGCAGAATCTGCTCGGGTATGCGCTGATGATGGTGCGTGAAGACCTTGCAATGTCATGATGCTTGGGAACAGCGTAAGTTGGGAGAACTGGTCGACGTTTGTAGCGGAATGGATTACAAGCATTTATCGGAAGGTAATATTCCGGTGTATGGAACCGGTGGCTATATGCTCAGCGTTGATGAGGCTTTGTCATATGATAAAGATGCTATCGGAATCGGCCGAAAGGGAACTATTGATAAGCCATATATTTTGAAAGCTCCATTTTGGACTGTGGATACGCTATTTTACTGCATTCCCAAGGATTCAGATGCGCTTGATTTTATATATGATTTATTTCAACGTGTCGACTGGAAAAAGAAGGATGAATCTACAGGCGTTCCGAGCCTTTCAAAAGTTGCTATTAACGATACTGATGTGAAGACACCATCTAAGCCGGAACAGATGAGAATAGGCACATATTTTAAGGAACTCGACCACCTTATCACCCTTCATCAGCGTAAGGAATACGGACTGAAAACATACGAGAACAGGAGTATACATTATGGAACATTTTGACAGAGAAGCGGATTTTGAGAAAGCTCTCATTGCAGCTCTGCAGAGATACGGTTGGGAGAAGACTGTAATCATGAACCCGACGGAGAAGGATCTGCTGCGGAACTGGGCGGACATTCTCTTTGAAAACAACCGTGAGATAGATCGCCTGAATAACTGTCCCCTTGTGCAGGAGGAGATGGAGGAACTGCTGGAGCAGATGCGTGAACTGCGCACGCCCCTTGCCCTCAACGGTTTTATTAACGGGAAGACGGTGTCCATCACCAGAAAAAATCCGGACGATGCCCTTCATTACGGCAAGGAAGTGAGTCTGAAAATCTATGACCGTATGGAAATTGCTGCGGGGCAGAGCCGTTATCAGATTGTGGAACAGCCGATTTTTCCGAGACATGAGAAGGTGCTACAGGATCGACGGGGTGATCTGATGCTGCTGATTAACGGTATGCCGGTTTTCCACATCGAATTAAAGAAGTCCGGCGTTCCGGTGACGGAGGCGGTGAACCAGATTGAGAAATATGCGCATGAGGGTGTGTTTACCGGACTGTTTTCGCTGGTACAGATTTTTGTTGCAATGAATCCGGAGGAGACGCTTTACTTTGCTAATCCGGGACCGGATGGCAGGTTCAATCCCGACTTCTTTTTTCACTGGGCGGATCTGAATAATGATCCGATTAACGACTGGAAAATCGTGGCTGAACGTCTGCTGTCCATTCCTATGGCTCACCAGATGATCGGATTTTATACGGTGGCGGATGATGCGGATGGAGTGCTGAAGGTTATGCGCAGCTACCAGTATTACGCAGCCAACAAAATTTCAGACAAAGTGATGAAGAACAATTGGAAGGAGGGAAATCAGCACGGCGGATATGTCTGGCACACGACAGGATCAGGAAAGACGATGACCTCTTTCAAATCCGCCCAGCTGATCGCGAATTCCAATGATGCGGATAAAGTGATCTTTCTGATGGATCGCATTGAGCTCGGAACCCAGTCGCTGAAAGAGTACCGGGCCTTTGCCGATAATGCAGATGATGTACAGGAAACAGAAGATACTGTAACGCTTATTTCCAAGCTGAAAAGCGCTGATCCCAAGGATACACTGATTGTTTCATCTATTCAGAAGATGAGCAATATCAAGGAAGATGCGGCAGGAAAAATGCGGGCAAAGGATCTGGAGGATATGCAGGGAAAACGTCTGGTCTTTATCCTTGATGAATGTCACCGGTCTACGTTCGGAGAAATGCTGTCCACAATTAAAGCGACATTCCCGAATGCACTTTTCTTCGGATTTACCGGTACGCCGGTGTTTCGTGAGAATGAGAAGACAATGAGCACCACAGCGGATGTTTTTGGGGATGAGCTTCACCGATACAGCATTGCAGATGGAATCAGGGACAGGAATGTGCTTGGCTTTGATCCGACGATGGTGATGGTGTACAGGGACAAAGATCTGCGGAAAAGAGTCGCATTGAGAGAAGCCGATGCGCAGACGGAGGAGGAAGCAATCCGTGATCCCGGAAAGAGCAGAAAATATTATCACTTTATGAATGCGGCAGAGGTTCCGATGGCCGGAAAGCGACAGAGCGACGGTACCTGGCAGAAAGGAATTGAAGACTATATCGGGAAAGAGGCGTGGCAGACAGACGAGTATCAGAACGCGGTTGTAAACGATATCGCTGAGAACTGGCTGACATTGAGCCATGGCGGAAAGTTCCATGCAATCTTTGCGACGGGAAGCATCCCGGAGGCAATCCGCTATTACAGGAAATTCCGGGAAAAGTGTCCGGAACTCAGAGTGACTGCGCTGTTTGATCCAACGATTGACAATCAGGGCGGAAGCCGCTCTCTGGAAAGGGAAGACGGTCTGAAGGAAATGCTGGAGGACTATAATAAGTTATTCGAACAGAGTTTTGATATTGGAGGATACTCCAGATTCAAGAAGGATGTTTCCGCACGCCTCGCACATAAGAAGCCCTATGACCGTGTGCGTCAGGACGGACAGCTGGACATTCTGATTGTTGTGAACCAGATGCTGACAGGCTTTGATTCCAAGTGGGTGAATACTTTGTACCTTGATAAAGTGCTGGTTTATCAGAATCTGATCCAGGCGTTTTCCAGAACAAACCGGCTGTTTAACATCAATGAAAAACCGTTTGGCTCGATTCGATATTATCGTCTTCCGCATACGATGAAGAGAAATATAGAATCAGCTGTGCAGTTATATTCCGGAGATCGGCCGCAGGGACTGTTTGCCGACCATCTGCCGGACAATATCCGACATATGAACGAGAAGTTCCTGGATATGATTAACCTGTTTAAAAGTGCCGGTGTTCCGGATATTGACAGACTGCCGGCGGAGCTCCCTGAAAAAGCCAGATTCGCCAAACTGTTCCGGGAATTTTCCACCTACATGCAGGCGGCGAAAATCCAGGGATTCAGATGGATGCAGACCGAATATTCTTCGCGGATTGATCCGGAGGATGAATCGGAGGAAGAAATTATACTGCTTCTTCCGACGGAGGAGCAGTATGAGATTCTGCTTCAGCGTTATAAGGAGCTGCGAACCGAGAGGGAGGGCGGCGAGGAACCGGACGGCGTTACATTTACGATTGATCCGTACCTCACAGAGCAGAACACCGGGATGATCGACAACGATTATATGAATTCCCGTTTTGATAAGTGGAAAAAACAGCTGAATGATCCGGATGTGAAGCCGGAGGTGAGGGAAGAGACCCTTGCTGAGCTTCATAAATGTTTTGCATTCCTTTCGCAGGAGGAGCAGCGATATGCCAACCTCTTTCTTCATGATGTGGAGACCGGAGACGTCAGACTCAGTGAGGGGAAAACTTTCCGTGAATATATTGTTGAGTATGCGGCAGATGAAAAGAAAAATCAGATTCGGCAGATCTCTTCATGCCTCGGCTGTTCAGAAGAAAAACTTTCGGAGATGATGGAGTCGCATGTCACAAAGGAAAATCTGAATGAATACGGGCGGTTCAGCGCATTGAAGGCAACGATTGTAAAAGATACCGCGCAGGAATATTTTACAAAACTGGACGGAAAAAAACCTCCGCGATTCCGGGTGAACAGCCGGGCGGAGGAGCTTCTGGAGAAATTTATTCTTTCCGGAGGAATCGACATTCCGGTACCGGACGAAGAAACGGAGGAAAAGAGCGGATAAGGCAGAGTCGGGAACTTCATCGGCGCAGGAAGGAGACCACTATGCCAAATGACAGCAAGCCGACAGATTTGTTAAAGGATTATTATGAACGCTGGGTATCCGTTTACAAAGAAGGAGCAATCAGAGACGTTACCCTGAACAAATACCATATGAGTCTTTCCTGGCTGACAAAGCTCGCACCTGATCTGCGCCTGTGCGATGTGACGAGGATTGCGTATCAGCAGATCATCAATGATTATGCGAGAGAGCATGAACGTCAGACAACGATGGATTTCCACCATCAGCTGAAGGGCGCAATTCTCGATGCAGTGGATGAAGGCCTCATTCCGCGGGATCCCACAAGGAAGGTCATTATCAAAGGAAGAACGCCGTCTCTGAAGAAAAGCAAATACTTGAACCAGTTCGAGCTGCATACGCTTTTGAAAAGTCTGACGCTCGGTAACGAAGTAAGCTGGGACTGGTTCATTCTGCTTGTTGCAAAAACGGGAATGCGTTTTTCAGAAGCGCTTGCGGTTACGCCGGATGACTTTGATTTCGCACACCAGACGATATCGGTCAGTAAGACCTGGAATTATAAAGAAGGAGGCGGATTTTCCCCGACAAAAAATAAGTCTTCTGTGCGAAAAATCCAGATTGACTGGCAGGTTGTAATGCAGTTCGCCGCACTTGTGAAAGAGCTGCCGCCTGACAGACCGATATTTGTTACAAAGGAGAATGTCTATAATTCCACGGTGAATGATATTCTGGAGCGATATTGCAGAGCTTTGGCAATTCCGGTAATATCTGTGCATGGCCTGCGGCATACTCATGCGTCAATTCTTTTGTTCGCCGGAGTTTCTGTTGCCAGCGTTGCAAGACGTCTCGGCCATGCCAGCATGACGACGACGCAGAAAACCTACCTGCATATCATTCAGGAACTTGAGAATCAGGATGTTGATCTCGTCATGAGATCCCTCTCCAATCTCGTATAAACCGCAACAAGTAAATGCACCGCGCTGATGAAGGACTCGACAATTCTGCGGCTTTGTGTATACTGGAAATAACAGGAACCACACCGGAAAATGAGGAGGAACTGAAATGATAAGGAGATGCAGACGGTCGGACAGGGAACCCTGGTGCCGGCTTAACAAAGAATTCATGTCGTATGAATACGAAGACGAAAATCTATGGGAAAACCCGCTGGAAAAGGGGGACCCGGGCGAAATTTTCGACACCGTCATGGACAGTGGTCAATCACCCAACCGGTTGTACATCATCGAGGAGGAGAGCGAAGTAGTTGGCTTTGTTAACGCGGTAGCCTTTACGAGCATATGGGCTCACGGCGAAGTGCTGTTCATCGACGACCTGTTCATTACGGAGCGATGCAGAAACAGAGGCTATGGAGGGAAGGCGCTGAGAGAGCTGGAGGATCTGGTGAACAAAGAAGGTTTCAGACGTGTGCAGCTCCTGGCGGAGGATACGAATCCCGGCGCAGTCTCATTTTACGAAAGAGAAGAATACCGGAGACAGAGAATCAATCTGTTCTGCAAATATCTGTGAGCAGCTCGAACCAGGGACGGAAAAATTCTGTCCGCTCCTTCCGGCAGGCACAGTAATACCGCATTGTCGCGTCGTCGTCGGTGAACGGAATGTTTACCCGATTCACGCGCTTCGGCAGGACGCGCAGCGTCAGATCCGTGGCGAAGGAAGGCAGCGTCGATGCGTTGATGACTTCCAGCAGGGCTTCAGTGTCGCTCTGAAGGATAAGCTTCGAATGCGGCATGTTCCTTCTGGTGATCTGATCCCACAATCCGATATGAGCATTCATCAGGAAGGTTTCACCGTCCATTTCCCGGAAGGTGACGCCTTTTTTTTCGTAGAGTGCGGTGGGATGCGCCGCAATGACAGAAATATACAGATGCTCGCTTTCGCACGGCTGGCAGTAGAGATCAGAGTCGCTGAGCGGATGGGCCAGGATGGCGAGTTGAAAACGATCGCTGCGGAGTCCGGTGAGAAGCTCGGATTCTTCCGCCATTTCTGAGACGATTGCCATGCCGCTATAGAGGCTGGAAAGAATCCCGGGATATTCCATAAGCGGTCCCGGAACACAGGAACCGATGGCAATGGTTTTGCTGCTGCGGTCAAACAGAGAGACTCCCAGAATATCCTCGATTTTCTTCATGGATCTGGTGAGCGCAGGCTGTGATACCGCAAGCTCTTCGGCGGCATTTTTTTATGCCTGGAAACAAGGGCGAAGGTGTGGTTTGCAACCTACTTTTTAAAGATAGGGCTATCGGGAAAAGGTATAGTGGGATTGAAAGTGTAAAAAACTATACGCATTCCATAGTGGAAAAAATGTCACTTCGTGTTATAATGATGTCACTTTGAAGAGAGGTGAAGCCATGAATCTTGGGAAAGAAACAGAGACTCTAGAGTTCAAGAAAACGACAGGCGAAATGAAGGAAGCGATGGTTTCCATATCAGCCATACTGAATAAGCATGGTATAGGTACTCTATATTTTGGCGTAAAGCCGAATGGGGATGTTATAGGACAGGATGTGTCGGAATCGTCATTGAGAGATGTTTCCCGTGCAGTTTATGAGAACATTAAGCCGCAGATTTACCCTGCCATAGATGAGGTTGTTGTAGGTGAAAAACACTTGATCAAGGTAGAGTTCAGCGGGGAAAGTGCTCCCTATTCAGCGGCTGGGAGATATTATCTGAGAACTGCAGATGAGGACAGAGAAGTCACCCCGGAGGAACTCAAAGTATTTTTCGGCGTCAATAAGTATCGGGAAAAATGGGAGAAGGGGAAATCTGAGGCTACATCAAAACAAATTGATAAAACGGCCATAAAAGCATTTTGGCAAAAGGCAGTGTCTGCTGGAAGGCTGCCCAAGGGAAGATATACATGCCCAATTGTCCTGAAACGTTTTGGGCTGGTTAAAGATGAATGTTTGACAAATGCAGGCGAAGTATTGTTCGGAAGCACGAGACCGGTATCGTTAAAGGCAGGCATTTTTGCCACCGATGAAAAGCTTACATTTCTTGATATGAAGCTTTATGAAGACAATGTCTTTAACCTGCTTGGTATTGCAGAAGAATATATATTGAAGAATATCAGATGGAGAAATGAAATAACTGGAACTGAACGGGAAGAAATTCCGGAGATACCGGTTGCAGTAATCAGGGAAGTGCTTGCCAACGGTTTCGCGCATGCCATATACAATGGGCGAACGAATCATGAAATATGCGTCCATCCAGGGATGATAACCGTATATAGCCCCGGAGAATATGCTAGTATTCACACTCCGGAAGAGTATATTAGAGGCAATTGTGAGTCTGAAATACGAAACGCTACAATTGCCAAAATATTGTATCTAAGCAAGGCGATAGAACAGTTCGGCAGTGGCTTTAAGAGAATAGACAGCCTGTGCAGGGATGCGGGCATACGGTATTCTTATGAAAGTGGGAAGAACGGATTCAAATTTATAATCTACAGACCACAGATTCAAAGTGACACTCCCCATGTCACTTTGGATGTCACTTTGAACGGAACTGAAATGGCAGTCCTTGCAATTCTTAAACAAAGACCGGATTCATCAAGAGAGGAGATAGCGGACAAGATTTCAAAAACGGTAAGAACCGTCCAAAGAGCGCTGGATTCCCTCAGAGATAAGGGTTATATCCGAAGGATAGGTTCAAAGCAGACACCAACGTGGGAAATACTAAAATAAGACTGTGTCTTTTCCGACTTGGCTCGGAAGTGACACAAACTCGATGGGATCAGCACTCAGCGATAAGATAGAGATATGATTCCAATACATGCGGAGTACGTGGTCTTGATGTCATGGGTAACGAAGTAAAGAGTGCTGAAAAGGCTTGAAATAGGGATACGACAATGCTGACGGGCGGCTGCTGCCGCAGGCTGACTGCAGATGAGCTGTACGAAATTCTTCGGGAATGCATCTGACAAAGAACGGAAATAACGCAGAACGGCGGGAGAAGAATCGGATCTTCTCCCGCCGCCCTGTTGTGTGGTTGAAATTGCGTTATTCCTTTTCGTAGGAATCGCCTTTCTTTATGTATTTTGTCAGGGTATTCGCCTTGCTGTCATAGATGGCGATGTGATCTCCGTCCTTGGTATTGTATTCCACCAGATAGGAATGCTCCAGTGAGGGGTCGTCCTTGCAGAGTGATTTGATGGAGTCCTCGTAATCGCCGGTAATCTTTGTGAAAAACTCCTGGAACAGTTCGCCTCGATTAATTGTATCTTTGCCGGCGAGACGGGTACCCAGGTAGGCGCAGGTGTGTCCGGCGGTATAGCTGCCGTTCAGCGTGCTGTTGGACATGCCGGAAACGTATACGTTCGGATAGAAGAACAGAATCAGTTCCGCGGCGATGGAGGATTCTACATCACGGATTCCCAGCTTGTCCAGCTGAGCCTGCTTCTCAGGATACAGCTTTGTAGGTGTAGCGGGATGACCTTTGTAATAGTACATGTAGCCGCTGCCGTATTCCTTCATCACATATTTAGAGAATTCTTCGAAGTAGGGCTCTGAATTGACTCTGGTGCCCATGAGGATCATTACCTTTTTCTTTGCTTTGGCGGCGTCCGCGAACATGGTGTCGCTGAAGTGGTACAGTGCCTTGAATGATTTTATCGCAGAGTCACCCTTTTTCTGAATGTCAGTCAGCATACTGTTGATTCCCACGAGGGTCATCTTGTCGGTCGCCTCCTTCAGGAACGCCGCGTCTGTGCTCTGGAAGGTTCCGTTTGTCCGGGTCACCCACCACTTGTAATTAGGTTGGGAGGCGACGGCGGCGTAGGTGTATTTCGACATGCAGAGATTTTTCCCTCCGATGGAATAGTCAAGGGCGTTTGTGTTCAGACCGTGACCGTACAGGAACGCGTTCTTTGTCGTTTTCCACTCCGCTTTCATGCTCTTCAGAGCGTCATAGGGATTGGAATCCTTTACGTTGTATACCTTGTTAAAGAAATAATACGAGGCGGTTCCATCGCTCAGCAGGGTCAGGTCGAAATGGTCGTCCTTGATTTTGTTGGCGTACATCAGGTCGAAGACTCTCTTGATGCAGTTGTCGGCAAGGTAGACGTGGAACTTGGAATTCCTGTTCATGCTGTGGAGATCCTTCACGTAGGCCTGCATGCGGAGAACCTTGGTAGTAAAGCTGTAGCTCTTCGGCGTTTTGGACAGCGGATTAGAGTAGACATTCTTCGGCAGCTTCGACCAGTTATATGCATCCGCGCGGGAGAGCGCGACGACGGTCGGAATCGGCTGTCCGGTCGTTTTATTGGTGAGAACGCCGTCGTTCCAGAGATTCATGGTAAACAGAAGCGGACCGAAGGTTCCGTTCAGGGCAGCGATATTGTATTCTTCTGCGACTACGCCGACCTTTTTCAGGGTCAGAGTTTTCCGTGGCGATTTACCGGCACCGTAATAGCGGACCTTGACAGTGTATTTGCCGAAGGCCGGGAATTTGAAATTCACTTTGTTTTTGGAAGCGTGCAGGCCGGACAGGCGGACGGTTTTTGTCTTCTTCTGCATCACGCTCTTGCCTGCGTACATGTGATATGCTACCTCCTAGGTAGACAGTTGAAATAAAAAAACTGTTTGCCTGGGAGGTTTTTCTATGAAGAGACTAACATCAGCAGAGAAGATAGAAGTAGTTAAACGTCAT